>MAAC01015740.1_pt1 | contig 51777 bp, 47 predicted proteins | sample 1115981 | NCBI WGS metagenome assembly MAAC01 (sample SAMN04961126, study PRJNA320927) | seawater metagenome | isolation source: sample BD02T64 sea water enriched with oil for 64 days | place: USA:Gulf of Mexico | collected 2013-07-27 | reverse complement strand
CAGAGTTTGCTATTGAGCGGGAACAGGTATCGGCAGTTTGGCAGCGATTGCTAGGCAGTAGCTGAATATTAGGTCGTTCCGCATTTATTATTTTAGGAGACAGTAGATGTCATTTGCCGATCGTGATGGTTTCATCTGGTTTGATGGCGAGATGGTGCCCTGGCGCGATGCGAAGATTCACGTTCTGACCCATACCTTGCATTATGGCATGGGTGTTTTTGAAGGCGTTCGCGCCTACGAAACACCCGATCAGGGGGCAGCTATTTTCCGGTTGAAAGATCACACCGACAGACTGTTTCGCTCTGCAAAAATCATGGGGATGAATATGCCCTACAGCAAGGAGCAGTTGAACGAAGCCCAGAAACAAGTGGTTCGTGACAATGATTTGCATGAGGCCTATTTGCGTCCTATGGCATTTCTTGGCTCTGAAGGGATGGGTTTACGAGCTGATGGGTTACAGACGCATGTGATTGTCGCTGCTTGGGAGTGGCCCTCTTATATGAGCCCTGAAGCGTTGGAGCAGGGTATTAAGATTCGTACATCGTCCTATACTCGCCATCATGTGAATATATCCATGACCAAGGCAAAGGCCAACGGTAACTACATTAATTCTATGTTGGCATTGCGTGAGGCATTGGAGTCCGGTTGTGAGGAAGCTCTGCTGCTTGATCCAGAGGGTTATGTCGCTGAAGGCAGTGGTGAAAATGTTTTTGTGGTTCGCGATGGCGTGCTCTACACCCCGGAGCTTACCTCCTGTTTGGATGGCATTACCCGAAAAACGGTCATGCAATTGGCCGAACAAGACGGCTATAAGGTGGTAGAGAAGCGTATTACCCGTGATGAAGTGTATGTGGCAGACGAAGCCTTCTTTACGGGTACAGCGGCAGAAGTATTACCTATCCGTGAGTTAGATGGTCGAGTCCTGGGTGACGGTAAGCGCGGCCCTATTACTGAGCAGTTGCAGTCTCAGTATTTTGATCTAGTGCGAGGCCTCCGGGCGGAGCACTCAGAATGGTTGGCGCCTGTAGGGGCAGTAAAGTCTGGTCTCTCCGGATAGACTCCCCGCATGAGCTCCCCAGGAGGCTTCATGGCAGCTGACAAAAAAATTCTGATCATCGGTCCCTCCTGGGTGGGGGACATGGCGATGGCTCAATCGCTTTTTATTCTTCTCAAGCAGCAATACCCCGATGGCATTATTGATGTATTGGCTCCAGCCTGGAGTCGACCCATTCTTGCCAGGATGCCAGAGGTTCGCCATGCTATTGATATGCCGGTGGGTCATGGCAGTCTGATGTGGTCGGCCCGGCGTCGTGTGGGTCGAGAGTTACGTAAAGAAGGTTATGATCAAGCGATCATTCTGCCGAACTCCTTAAAGTCAGCATTGATTCCCTGGTTTGCCAGAATTCCCCAGCGCACAGGCTGGAAAGGGGAAATGCGTTATGGTTTGCTCAATGATCTGCGCGTATTGGACAAGCAGCGCTATCCATTAATGGTTCAGCGTTTTGATGCGTTGGCACTGCCCAAAGGCAGTGACCTTTCCGAGAAACTACCTGCGCCAGATCTGCATGCAGATCTGGAGCGAGTGCCCGATCTGCGTCAGCGGCTTGGTTTGAGCGGTGAGCGAAAAGTTCTGGCTTTGTGTCCGGGTGCAGAATTTGGGCCAGCCAAACGATGGCCTGAGCAGCATTATGCTGCGGTGGCAGCTCAAAAAATTTCAGATGGTTGGCAGGTGTGGTTATTGGGGTCGGCAAAAGATCAGCCAGTAGCCCAATCCATTATTGATGCGTTACCAAAGGCGCAGCAGGATCACTGCCAGAATCTGGCTGGTGTAACGGAACTTGAGGATGCCATAGACTTGTTGGCCGTTGCCGATGCAGTGGTGAGCAATGATTCCGGGCTAATGCATATTTCTGCTGCACTAAATCGTCCTTTAGTCGTGATCTATGGCTCCACTTCCCCAGAGTTTACGCCTCCGCTGAATGAGCAGGTGGCTATTCTCTCGATACCTGTTGATTGCGGCCCTTGCTTTAAGCGGGAGTGCCCACTGTCAGACCCTTTGATGCAGATGAAATGCCTGAATGACTTGCTGCCTGACAGGGTGATCAGTGCATTGAATAATCTATTAGACGGGGGCGCTGGGTGAGGCTGGCCTTCTGTCTCTACAAATATTTCCCCTATGGGGGGTTGCAGCGGGATTTTCTCCGCATCGCTGAAGAATGCACTGGCCGAGGTCATCAAGTCACCGTTTATACACTCAGCTGGGAGGGTGATTGTCCGGATTGGTTGGAGGTGGTGATTGCGCCAGTGAAAGCGATAAGCGGGCCAAGAAAGTATAGGAAGTTTTCAGATTGGTTAGCGCAGAGATTAATGCAGAGTCCTGCGGATACGGTGGTGGGGTTCAACAAGATGCCTGGGCTGGATGTGTACTATTGTGCTGACCCTTGTTTTGAACATAAATCCCGGCATTTACGCCGTTGGTGGTATCGGCTCTCTTCCCGTTATCGACATTTCTCTGGCTACGAGCAGGCAATTTTTAATCCGGGACAGTCGGCTGAAATTTTGATGATTTCGAGTGTGCAGCAAGCACTATTTCAGAGGTATTACGGTACTGAGGCATCTCGCATGACCATGTTGCCCCCGGGTATTAGCCGGAGTCGTTGTGCACCTGAAAATGCAGTTGAAGTCAGGTCGGAGTTCCGCCGGGAATTTAACCTCGATGCCAGTGACCTGCTGCTATTGCAGATTGGTTCCGGGTTCCGTACCAAGGGGTTGGATCGGAGTCTGCGTGGGCTAGCTTTGCTTCCGGATTCGCTGAAAAGTCGTACCCGGCTGTTTGTCATTGGCCAGGATGATCCCGCCGAATTCAAATCTTTGGCCAATAGTTTGGGGGTGACTGAACAAGTCACCTTTTTTTCTGGTCGTGACGATGTGCCTCGGTTTTTACAGGGGGCAGACATTCTGATTCACCCTGCTTATGCAGAAAATACTGGTACAGTATTACTGGAAGCGGTGGTTGCGGGATTGCCGGTATTAGTGACAGATGTTTGTGGCTATGCACATTATGTTGAGGAAGCGGATGCGGGTCAGGTTTTGCCTTCTCCCTTCTCTCAGGATGCGCTTAATACGCAGTTGGTTGAAATGTTGCTGGCAGATAAACAAAAATGGCGGGAAAATGGCCCTATCTTTGCCCGTGAGGCAGATATTTACGGTATGCCGGTCAGGGCTGCTGATGTGATAGACCGAGTGCTGGAGAGATCGGATGCTGGAGAGAAAGTGTGAAATTATTTCTGGCTGAACCCTTTGCATCTCGTTGGGCTGATAGCGATCCTTTTGAAGCAGCATTTTCGCTAACGGGGGAGGTCTACCGGGATATGGGTGATCGATGCACCACCCGTTTTGAATTTGATGCCAAGGCTTATTTTGTGAAAACCCATGCTGGTGTGGGTTTTGGTGAAATTCTGAAAAACCTGCTTTATCTGCGTATTCCCGTACTGGGTGCAGAAAATGAATATCGTGCCATCGAAAAGCTGCAAGAGCTGGGTGTGGATACCATGACACCAGTCGCATTTGGCCGACAAGGTTCTAATCCTGCAAGTGAGAAATCCTTTCTGATTACTGAGGCGTTAGAACCCACCGAACCCTTGGATGAATATTGTAATCCACAGGTGTTGGTTGCGATGAGAGTGACAGAGAGGCGTGCACTGGTTAGGCGACTGGCAAAAGTTTCTCGGATGCTACATGACAATGGTGTTAATCATCGGGACTATTACCTTTGTCATTTTCTGCTGGATACCTCTGATCGTTATGCCGGTGTGCCGGTATCTCAGCGGCCGATTTATGTGATTGATCTTCACCGAATGCAAATACGCCACCGCACCCCTCGTCGGTGGCGGGAAAAAGATTTGTCGGCACTGTATTACTCAGCAAAGCGGGTGGGGTTTGATCAACGTGATGCACTTTGTTTTATCCGTGAATATAAGCAGCAATCGTTACGACAGGCCCTCGATGAGGGAAAAGATATTTGGTCTTCAGTTAGGCTTGAGGCCGACAAGCTCCATAAGAAGGGTATCCGAAAGGGGTATCACAGTTAAGGCAGTGTGTTGAAGGTGTTAAGTAACGCTTTTTACCGTAAGGCACAATTTATCGCAAGGCACCATTTGTCGTAAGGCACAATGTACATGAGTGAGAGTTAGAGTAATGGAAAGACAATTTTTTCATCTAGATGATAGTTGTGCCGAGTTATTTCGTGCCAACGGCCTGGATAGTTTTGAGGCGTTGTGGAATGCCGAGGTCAAGATTGTCGATGACCCCAATGTGGGCCGGGGCGGCCATAGTGACGTGGGCATCTTTTCTCTCACTGATGCTGAAACACAGGTTGAAAAACAGTTTTATCTGAAGCGACAGGAAAACCATAATTGCCGAACATTAAAGAGTCCTTTGCAAGGGATTCCATTGGCGATTAGAGAAGTTCTAAATATTCGTCAGTTAGAAGAAGGCGGCATTTTGACCATGGATGTTGCTTGTTATGGTAGAGATAAGAAAAATACTGATCGAGCAATATTGGTTACTTGTGCGCTAGATGGTTATCAGCCGATGTCTCCATGGTTAGAGCAGACAGTTTCTCCGGTTGAAAGGAAGCATGGTTTACAGGTGTTGGGTAGACTGGTTGGACGTTTGCACGCTATGGGGTTGAGGCATGGTTGTCTGTACACCAAGCACATTTACTTTTCCTGTTCTGAACCGGATGACATAAGGCTTATCGACCTTGAAAAGTGCAAGCGCATGATATCAAAGGAGCGTGGCCCGAAAGAGCTGGCGACCCTGTTGCGCCACACTGGTGAGCTAACACCTGAAGACCGACAGCAGTTTCTAGAAGCTTATATTGAAACCTCTCCTATTCGTTGGTCTCTCCCCACTTTAGAGAAAAAAGTGGCCGATAAAATTATGGCAAAAGGGTAAGTTCAGGGTGGCTGTGCTGCTAACACTTCAGCAACTACAGCAGGCGGGTCAAGGACTGCCAGCACCATTCCAGTTAGCGGTGCCTGGTCATGAAACGCTAGTCTGTGAGGAAGTTTATCGTCATTTACCCGGTAAGCGTCTGGCATTTCGTGCCCACTGGGGTGGTGCGATGGTGTTGGTCAAACTGTTCTTCCAGAGAAAATATTTCGACCGTGAACGAGCTGGGTTGAAGGCCATGACCGAGGCCGGAGTGCCTTGCCCAAAGGAAGTCTGGAGTCTGGTGGATGATGATGGCGGTTATTTTCTTGCCACTGAGTTTCTTGATGCTGCTGTCAGTTTGCAGGCCTGCTATCAGGGTTTGTCTCCCAGCCAGCTAAAGCAGTTACTACGAGATGCGCTGGGCCTGATTAGTCAGTTGCATCGTACCGGCTGGATGCAGGCAGACATTCATCTGGATAACTTTTTGCTTAGCCGGGGGGTGCTCCATGTGATTGATGGTGGTGGTATCGAACCATTGCGCAGTCCTTTGGATAATCTGGGGCTGTTCTTTGCCCAGATGACACCCGACTACGATGAGCTGGTGCCAGAGGTGATAGACGCCTATGGCGACAAAGCTCCTCCATTTGAAGACGTCCTTTCTGCCATTATTCGTATGCGAGAGTGGCGGATTAAACATTATCTGGTTAAAAGTACCCGTTCATGCTCCCAGTTTGAGGTGGCTCGATCACCGGATGCTTTTGTGACAATGGCACGTTCCCAGAAGAGCGACAAGTTGTGCCGGTTAATGGATGAGCCAGAGGTTGCCATTGGGCATGCTCAGTTTCTTAAGCGTGGTAACACGGCAACAGTGGTTAAGGTCTCAGGGGATAGTGGCGACTGGGTTTTGAAGCGCTACAATATTAAGAATTTTTGGCATGGGTTGAGTCGTTGTTTTAGACCCAGCCGGGCCTGGATTTCCTGGGAGAGTGCCCATCGGTTAGAATTGCTCGGTATTGCTACGCCCACACCCTTGGCGATGCGGGAAAATCGCGCCGGACCATTTCGCCGGGAGGCATACCTGGTGACGGAGTGTGCGGTAGGCGACAATTTACAGACTTGGTTGTTAAAGCAGAGTGAAACTCAGGTGCCGGAGTGGCTTAATCTTGAGGTGCACCGCTTATTTGATATTCTGTGGCGCAGTGCAGTGAGCCATGGGGATATGAAGGCCACTAATCTGATTGTCTCGGGTGAGCAGCTTCAGGTGATTGATCTGGATGCAGTGCGGTGGCATCGATACAAGGCATCGTTTGTAAAGGCCTACAGCCGAGATTTACAGCGGTTTATGGATAACTGGCAAGGCAAGACTTGGCAGCATTTCGAACAATTACTACGCCCCTTTGCCCAGCGGGCGGGTATTACACTTATTAATAAAAAGGTTTAACTGTGTCTACAATTGTTCTCGGTATTTCCGGTGCATTAAATCATGACCCCTCAGCCGCGCTCTATGTTGATGAAAAGCTGGTGGCTGCAGCAGAAGAAGAGCGCTTTATTCGCGATAAGCATGCTAAAGGAAAAATGCCTTTTCAAGCGGCAAAATTCTGTCTGGAATATGCGGGTATCAAGCCCGAAGCAGTTGATGTGGTGGCCGTACCCTTTGCACCTATTTCTCTTTTTTCCAAAGCCCGCTGGCACTTTGCCAAGCGCTACTGGTATGCCCCCGATAGAGCTTTAGATGCCCTGTTGAACGGTAATCGTCGTTACCGTCGATATCGTGACAGGGTGTTTTCTCTGTTGCGTGATTTGGGTATCGACCCCGATAAAGTTGAATTTGAGTCCGTTGAGCATCACCTAGCCCACGCCTCTAGCGCCTATCACCTGAGTGGCTTTAAAGAGAAAACAGCCATCATGGGTGTGGATGGTAAGGGAGAATATGCCACCACATTCTTTGGTTATGGAGAAAATGGCAAAATTCACAAAATTAAGGAATTTTACGATCCGGATTCTCTGGGCGGCCTTTATGGGGCGATTACAGAATATCTCGGTTTTGAGATGCTCGATGGTGAATACAAAGTTATGGGGATGGCGCCCTATGGCGATCCTACCAAGTACGACTTTTCGCGGTTAATTGACTTCGATGGCAAGGATTTTCAAGTTAATACCAAGCTGGTAAACACCGTTGGTCTAAGGCGGCATAAGCAGGATGGTGCTGCGTTCTATTTCAGCCCCAAACTCATTGAGTGGCTTGGTCCCAAGCGTGATGGGGATATCGCCGATGAGCCCTACATTGACTACGCTGCGACCATTCAGGCGTTATTTGAAGAAGTTGTTCTGAAGCTGATGGACCATTACTTAGGCGACATCTTACGTGAGACTGGCAAGCTGGCCTTTTCGGGGGGCGGCGCACTCAACGTCAAGTTAAACCAAAAAATTATTGCTCGGGATGAAGTAAAAGAGCTCTATGTACAACCGGCTTCTGGTGATGCTGGGACGGCTGTTGGTGCCGCGTCCTATGCGCTGATGAAGCGAGGTATTCAGCCCGAGAAAATGGAGCATGTTTACCTTGGGCCGGAATACACTAACGAAGAGTGTATAAAAGCCTGTGAAGAGCACCCGGAAGCCCCCGCTTATGAAGTGATCGATCAAGTGCCGCAGCGTATTGCCAAGATTCTAGCCGAAGGTAATCCTGTTGCCTGGTTTCAGGGGCGAATGGAATTTGGGCCGAGAGCCTTAGGTGGACGTTCCATTGTAGGCTGTCCCAGTTCTTCGGGCGTAGCAGCTCGCATTAATGAGCAAATCAAGTTTCGCGAACGCTGGCGTCCTTTTTGTCCCAGTATGCTTGATCGGGTGGCACCCAAAATGTTCAAGAGTGATCATCCCGCACCCTTTATGACCTTTACGTTTGAGGTAAATGAGGAGTGGAAAACCCGGGTGCCGGAAGTTGTTCATGAGGATGGGACAGCCCGTGCGCAGGCGCTCAAGCAAGAATTTAATCCTCGTTATTATGAGTTGATGGAGGAGATGGAAAAGCTCACCGGCAATGGCGTTGTGCTTAATACATCACTGAATCGTCGAGGTGAGCCGATGATTTGCTCGCCGATTGATGCGTTGAATATGTTTTTTGGCTCGGATTTACAGTATTTGATTATGGAAGATGTATTGGTGTGTAAGAAAGAAAGGCCGCTGGTTTGATGAAATTTTCTTCCCTGTTGTCGAGATTCAAACCTAATGAAAAGCAGTCATTACCATTAAGCTCGAGCCCTCTTTTGGCGAGAATGCAGCAAAAGAGAATTCATGCTCGGCGCATGAGCATGCCAGAGTGTTTTTCTGAAAAAAAAGCAATTTTTATTCATATCCCTAAGACGGCAGGAAAAAGTATTTGTAAAAATCTTTTTCATGTGAAAAGAGTGGGACATATGCCATATATTTGGTATCAGGGGATAGCGCCAAAGCAGTGTTCGGAGTACTTTACATTTTCAATTGTTAGAAACCCGTGGGACAGAGTGGTCTCAGCGTACAGTTACCTTCTACGTGGTGGCGCAATTAAGAGGGATTTTGGGTTGTCTAAAATAGTTAGAAAATATGAAGGGTTTGATGATTTTGTTGGAAAATGGATGTGTAAGGAAAATATAGAAAATCATACCCATTTTATACCTCAGTATCGTTTTATAGAGAACCAGTATGGGGTAATAGATATAGATTTTATTGGCAGATTTGAAACATTGCAGAGTGATATAAATAAGGTGGTTGGTTGTCTAAAAGGCATGCGGTCATCAGTGGTTTTAGACAAAGAAAATCCTAGTGATAGAGGACATTATAGAGACTACTATAGTTCTGAATCTAAGAAAATAGTGGAAGATTTATATTCTAGGGATGTCAGTGAATTTGGTTATTATTTTTAGTTTGATATGAAGAAAAAAATTCTACAGATTTGTCATGGATATTCTCCCCCTTTTGGTGATGTCGCTAGGCAGTGGGCGTGCCTATTTGATGCTAAAAAATATGATCTGACTACTGTTTTTCTAACAGGGGAAAAAAGCGACCTAATAGCTAATGGTGTAGGTGGTAAGGTACTGTTTTTTGAATGTTCTTCCAAGGGTTTGCGTGGGTTAAAAAGAAAGTTGGTAAAGCGTATTAGGGCTCTTCATTTACAAGAACAATATAATTTTTGTGTGGCGCACCGATACAAGTCAATTTATCTGGCTCTATCAGTCAGAGGGCTGAAGGTGGTTGGCGTTAATCATGCCTATGGCGTCTATGATAGGTGGTTTCGTAAAGCACTTGTGGTGCAGAAGAAAAATCAACTGGTTTTAGTGGGCGTATCTGATGCGATAAGGGATGATATTCGAAAAGCCCTGCCAACCTTCCCTCCTGAAAAAATACAAACAATATATAACCGTATAAATATTGAGTCGGTGAAAGAGAGTCAGGTCGATCGGTTATCGGCGAGAGCTTTTCTAGGGGTTGCTGGTGACGGCTATATATTTGGTTCGGTGGGCAGGCTTCACCCAGATAAAGACTATCAGACACTGCTTGCGGGTTTTGCTAAAGCTTCAGAAGAAATACATGATGCCCATTTAGTGATTATCGGTCAGGGTGGCTTGGAATCACAACTTAAGTCTCAGGTTGATGCTCTGGGTATTAGCGATAAAGTACACTTTTTAGGGTTTGTTAAGGATGCCTACCGTTACTATAAGGCCTTTGACAGCTTTGTGTTAAGTTCTGACCATGAGCCATTTGGTATGGTTTTGCTTGAGGCGATGGCGGCGGGGCTACCCATTGCTTACAGTAATTGTGGTGGAAGCCCTGAAGTTGTGGGTTCATTAGGCATCTCTTTCGAGGTGAATAATCCAGAGAAGCTATCTGAAGCACTTTTGCGGCTCTACAGTGATCAGCATAGTGTTGAATGTGATCAGTTAGATCAGTTAGATCAGTTAGATCAGCGAGTCAGTGATTATTTTTCGGATGAGGCAGTTTGTGACGTATTTTGGGGTATGCCTGCGCTAAAGGTATTATTGTCTGGGGATTAAATAATTATTTTTTAGATGGTTTGAGTTGATTTAAATTGGAATGTCTGCGGCAGTTAAATTTTGAAAAAGAAAAAACTAATTTTTATCCTCTCATCAAATTATAGTGGTTCGCATTTTCTCTCTCTTTTGCTGGGGAGTAATATAAAGGCGGAGCATCTTGGTGAGTTAAAAAACCTTGTTAAGAGGCAGGGTGGATCCCACTGTTCTCTTTGTGATGGGGTCGATAGCTGCAGCTTGTTTCATGGAGTTGATGAGCTGCCAAAATCTTGTCTGTATGGGACCCTGTTCTCTCGAGTCGATGATAAAGTTGAGATTCTTGTCGATGCCTCAAAGAAGCCAAAATGGTTTAAAAACTTTGTCGATGATGAGCGTTACGATATACGGTTAATCCATTTAGTTAGAGACCCAAGAGCATTAGCCCGGCGATGGTTAATGCGTTTTGAAGAAAAACACATTGGCCTGCAAGAACGCATTAAGCAATGTCGGAAACACCCCCATAAACTCTTACTCTTTGTCTTTGGAGATTTGCTGACAGTTTGTATTTATAAATGGGTTTCTCAGAATAGAAAGATCGCAAAGTTTGTGAGGAAAACAGGGCTCCCCTTTAGAACAATAACTTACCGTGAACTTGCTTTGGATCCAGATTCAACATTAAAAGGTATTTGTGACTGGGTGGGCCTTGATTACGAGCCTCAACAGAAAAATTATTGGGAATTTGAGCATCATGGTACCCAGAAACATGAATATGAATGGGTGCGAAAACAGGGTGGTGCGCAGTATTTTGATCAGCGTTGGAAGGATTATTTGACCCAACGCCAAGTGCAGCGTATTGAAGGAAGTCATGTAACTAAAAGACTCCTTGGTCATCTGTCATTAAAGTTTTGCCCCAAGGGGCTGGAGTCTATAAAAGGAGTTAAGGATTAAACTGGAAAAAAAGGAACTTAAGTCCTTTCTCAGTGTTGTAATTCCAGCGCATAACTATGCACACACACTACGGCGGGCAGTAGAATCTGTTTTGATCCAAAAAACTAGCGATGTGGAGCTGCTGGTTATTAATGATGGTTCGACAGATAGTACCGATGAAGAGGTGGGCCGTCTTCAGGAAATCTATCCCGGCGAAATCGAGTATATAAAAACAGAAAATGTTGGCTTGTCTGCAACTCGAAATAGGGGCATCGATGAGTCTTCTGGGGCTTACATTGTTTTTTTAGATGCCGATGATGCACTGCTCGGCAATGGGTTGAACGTACTGCGAGAGGGTATAGCTCGAGCACCTCATGCCAAAATGGTTGCTGCAGGTCATATATCAGTAAGTGAAAGTGGTAGCGAGGTCTATCACAGAGGAAGCACAGTACCTGAGGGTTCTTGCCAAAGGCTACGGAGCTACTTGCTAGATAAAACTATAAGCTTATCCAATGGTGCAGTGGCAATGCACCGGGATACATTTGATAAATATCGCTATAAGGAAGAATTTAAAAGTAGTGAAGACTTACCCATGTTCGCATTTGTGTTGGCAAACTACCCTGTAGTTGTTGAAAGTAAAGCTGTGGTAAAAATACACAAGCATAGAGATAGTATGCGGCATAACGTGGATACTGCAAAAGCAGTTGGCGAACTCTTAATTAATGAGATTTTTGATCTTGGGAGAATGCCTGTCTCTGTTATGGGGCTTAAGAAAGCTTTTACTGCACAACGCTATTTATCGATTTCTCGTACCTGCTTCTTTGGGGGGGATTATTCAGGGTGTGAAAGCTATTACCGAAAAGCTTTGTTGGTGGACTGGCGTGTGTTGTTTAAGCTTTCTTATGCACGTAAAGCACTAAAAGCTTGGCGGTATACGCGTAGAAAATGATGCCTGCCTCGTTTTAGTCTTGTTTTTTGAGGGGGTGAGGCGCAAAATTTAAAGCTGGTAGCGGGTAGAAGTTCAGGCTGGATCTGACGGTTCACAGCTAATCACGGCCATACAAATCACGCGTAAATACCTTTTCTTTAATGTCCTGAATTTCCTCGGTAATACGATTCGCAATAATGATATCGCAAGCTTGTTTGAAATAGTCGAGATCATTGGTGACTTTTGAGTTAAGAAACTCAGCGTCATCTAGTGCTGGCTCATAGATAACAACTTCAATTTCCTTGCATTTTATTCTTTCCATAATGTCATGAATGGCGGATGAGCGGAAGTTGTCAGAGTTATGTTTCATAATAAGTCGATATATGCCGACTCGCTTAGGGTTGAGTTTAAGTATGCGGTCAGCAATAAAATTTTTTCGCGTTGTATTTGACTCTACAATTGCTTGAATTATGTTCTGCGGAACATCGAGATAGTTGGCCAGTAACTGCTTTGTATCTTTTGGTAGGCAGTATCCACCGTAGCCGAAAGAGGGGTTGTTGTAATAGTTGCCAATACGTGGATCCTGACTAACACCCTCTATAATTTGCCGAGTGTTTATGTCGTGTTCCAGTGCATATGAATCTAGCTCGTTAAAAAAGGAGACTCGCATGGCTAAAAAGGCATTGGAGAAAAGCTTGATTGCCTCGGCTTCTGTGGAGCCAGTCAGCAACACCGGCACTTCCTTATTTTTTGCGCCATTTTTCAACAGGTTGGCAAATAACTCTCCGTGTGGGGAGCGTTCACCAACAATAATTCTCGAAGGAAAGAGATTGTCGTAAAGGGCTTTATCTTCTCGCAAAAACTCGGGTGAAAATATCAGGTTCTCACAGCCGAATTCCTTTTTTGCACTTTCAGTGTAGCCCACAGGTACTGTTGATCTGATAACGATAACAGCGGTTGGATTAATATCCATAACATCAATAATGATCTGTTCGACTGAGCTGGTGTTAAAGTAATTTGTCTCGTGGTCGTAGTCTGTGGGTGTGGCAATAAGTACAAAATTGGCGTCTATGTAAGCTTCGTATTTTTCTGTTGTAGCCTTTAGATTGAGAGGGTTGTCGCTTAAAAATTGCTCAATTTCGGTGTCTTCAATGGGGGATTCTTTTGAATTGATCAGCGTGACCTTATCGGTTATGACCTCCAGTGCAACCACCTCGTTGTGCTGGGCGAGTAGAAGGGCGTTTGATAGTCCCACATACCCCAAGCCTACAACTACTATTTTCATGTTTTTTTCTCTCAGGTGATGCTCTTTATGGTAGTGAGGGTTCATCATGCCGAATACAGTTTAACAGGAAATAAGTTTATCAATGGGGTGTGGATTTTCTTGTTAAAACCGTGAGAGGACCTGGCATGAAGCCAATAGCCAGCTGAAAATGGGGATAAAGACATATTTGAAAGGGCCGACTTTGTGAGTTTCAAGCTGTGTTTCTGTGGAAATTGAGAGGGGGCGAAAAACTGGGCTGGCTTTTATAAAAACTGGCGTTTATATTGTCTGTTCGGGTTTATAAGCTTTGTGGCTTATACAAAATGGATTTAGGAGGGCCTGTTTAAGAAAATATTCTAGTTGCACCTGTAAGAGTTGTATTTGCGATATGGAACCTCATCATAATTTTCTTGTCTTTACCTCTGCCGGCGATAATTCTAACCTGTATGGGTGGCTGGATGGTAAGCCAAAATTTGACCTGTTTGTTAATTATTACGGTGAACAGAAAAATCGTTACAAAGAATTAACGCTGTATTACATGCAGAGCAAAGGTGGGAAGTTTTCCAATCTTCAATGCTTATATAAGCAACACCCGGGATTTCTGAAGCAGTATCGTGCCATCCTGGTGATAGATGACGATATCATCATATCTTGCCAGCAGATCAATCGCCTATTCTCCATTCAGCAAGAGCGGGATTTGTGGTTATTGCAACCGGCCTTTGATCCCCGGGGAAAAGTAAGTTATAAAATCACCCGTCATAATCCATCATGTTATCTGCGTTACTGCAATTTTGTGGAAATGACCTGCCCACTTTTCAGAACAGATAAACTGCTTGGATTTCTGGATATTTTTGATTCTTGTCTGACTGGCTGGGGAGCGGACTACTGGTATATGAATTATCTTGGAGGCTCATTACACAGGCGGGTAGCTATTATTGACGAAGTTACCTGTATTAATCCTATGGATGAGATGAAGTCGAATGGGCTCCGCGAAATTGACCGCCTGCAATCGAGAAAACAGCGTAGAAATACTTGGCGGGCTCTGGCTAAAAAAAAGAATATTCCGGTACAGGGGGAAAAACAAAAGGTGTATGAAAAGCTAAAGCTGCCTTTCTTTAAAAGGTGCCATCTTATCTTGTCGGGCAGTACAATTGGTAAGAGTATGGGATTCTAGAATATCAACTAGTATCATTGAGAGGTAACAATAACACCATGAGTAAGCAAAAAATTTTATATGTTCTGGATGCTTACCCGCAGATATCCCAAACTTATGTCAAGGTGGAAATTGAAACTCTACATCACGATTATGAATTGGAGATTATCTCGCTTAGAAGACCAGATTACCCATTCAGCAATCCGCACTCCTACCACTATATACCCTCTTACAAAGAAATATTGGCCTTTGCCAGACAGTTTCAGCCGGATATTATCCACACCCACTGGATGTACAGCCAGCTAGAAATCGTAAATCAGCTAGCCAAAGATTTAAATACTCCGTTTACAGTACGCTCTCATTCATTTGATACATTGTGGAAAAAAAGATCTTGGTATCACCAGTTGGTAGGGCGGGGGGTCTCCGTAAAAATACGTCGCTATATTGATATAATGAATGATTCATTGTGCCTCGGTGTCCTGGGATTTCCTTATGTTGTGCCCCGGTTGTATGAGGCTGGTGTTAAAAAAAATAAATTGATTGAAGCTCCTCCGGTGGTTGCTTATGACATGTTTCATAATGAAGAGCCTAACGGTAGTGCCATCATCAACCTGGGTGCCTGCATGCCTAAAAAACGCTTTGAGGATTATATATGTCTTGCTGGTCTGCTACCTGAGCTGGAATTCAATCTGTATGCTTTAGGCTATTTAACGGAAACCATTAAGCAGGTCAACCAGCAAGCAGGCAGTCCGGTTAAAATGCATTTGCCCATACAGCAACATGAAATGGCAGAAAAACTGAAAGACCATCAGTGGATGGTCTATACAGCCGATCCAGTTCTGGCTACCGTGGGTTGGCCGCTGAGTTTAGCTGAGGCACAAGCTGCAGGAGTTGGTGTTTGTATGCGCCGACTACGCCCCGATCTAGAAGACTATCTGGGAGGGGCTGCCATTCTGTACGATTCAGTCGAGGAGCTTGTTGATATCCTCAAAAACCCCGTACCAGAAGAAATGCGCCGCCAGGGGTTCAAGAATGCGAAACGTTTTGATATCAACACGCACATCCATTTACTAACAGATTTGTGGCGGGCTGCTTGAAATTGTTTAAAAGGGAAGGAGCGTTTAGTGACAGTGTAAAGAAACACTAGGAAAGCTTTGAGAGAATAGCGTATGTTCCGGTTTTTCTAGAACCCTGATCGTGTAGGTTGATCTTATAGAACATCACCTTTCCGATGAGAGGCTACCATTGATGTAAACGAGTGGAAAAGTGTAGGGCCCTACCGGTGCAATGTGTAGCCGCTGTTAATTTAGGTGATATTGTTAAATAAGGCAGCCATTTTTTTATGTATGGATGTGAATTCGTCAGCCCCCCTGTATCCATCTATAAATAAGTTTAGATTATTTTTCAGTAAAGACTGATCTTCTTCATAGCGCGCACTGTGCTGAAAATTTCTGAGCCTGAGCTTTTCACAAAGTGGTTCCTTATAAATTTTCATATCAGAAATATCAATCAATCCCAGCTGATTCTCTGGGGTCAGTACGATATTGCCAAAATGCAGAGAGCGAAAATAAATTCCTTTGTCGTGGAGCTTTCTAATAAATTTGCCGAGCTTGCCAGCAAGAATTAGATCAACACCATTTGGCAGATTACGTAATGTGATTCCAGTCAAAGGGTAGTAATGAACGGCAGTGCGATGAATGGAAGGAATGCGGTATACCTCTATAGTTGTAACAGTAGGAACCCCAAGTTTTACCAGCTTAAGTGCATTTTTAGAAAATCGTTTTGAATAGGGTAAAAGCCGGGCACTTGTTAACAGTCGTTTCACTCTGAACAGCTTTAGATAGGTGCCGTTTGCAAGCAGTAGCACCTTGTCACCATAAGCATCGGACTCAATGACACGTGAACCTTCACGCAGTGTTAGGTAGCCTTCTTTTGATAGTCTTTTCATTGTTTCCTCGTCTCTCCATGCGGAATTATACGAGTGGATCCCGTGGTAAGATAGCCGTAAATTGTGAAAGGACAATACCTATGAAATTGGTAGTGTTCATATTTGATAAAGCCTAGGCTCTTATAGTGGGTGACCTGATACTGGACCACTAGTGTATGTTGTTACTCCGCGCATCGCGTAGGAGGCAATCATGCATGTTTTGAGAGTAGGGTGTGGGTAATACCTGATTAAAAGGAGTTTGTGAGGATCATTGTCTATGAGTAAATATGGTGAGTCTGTCAAAGTTCTACAATTGCAGCTAAATTTTGATGTTGCAACAGCATATGTTGGAGAACAAATATCGCGGGCGCTAGGTGGTAAAGATTATTCTGTGACTACGGCTTATCTTCGTGGGTCAGCAACGCGAGGCTTGGGTAAGCCTTTAGAAAAAACACATTATTTTAGATATTCAAAGCAAAGCCTAAAAGGGGTTTTTCGGTGGTGTTCTATATGGAAGCTATATCGGTATATTAAGAAAAATAAGTTTTCAATTGTCATCGTTCATCGGTTTAAAGCTATCCATATGCTGTTATTGTTAAATCGATTTCTTAAAATTCCGGTAGTTTGTATTGTGCATGGTATAGGGGACTACGATCAAAAATATAGACAAAATATTATTAGATCGTTGGTAACAGATAAGTGTTCTTTTGTAGCAGTTTCTAATGAAGTAAAAAAATATTTGATAAATCTGTCCTGTGGCTTCAGCAAGGTTAATACACATGTAATTACTAATGCAATTGATATTGAAAGTATTCACCAAGAACAATTTTCAAGAAATGATGCCCGTGAGGCCCTTGGTATTTCCAAGGGTGTTTTTGTTTTTGGTGCTATAGGAAGGCTTGTGCCTGTTAAGGGTTACGAATACCTTATTAAGGCGATGGCTATGCTGGGGGCTGTGGATCAAGATGTCCAGTTGGTAATTATCGGTGATGGTCGCCTTCGGACTGCACTGAAAAGTTTGATTGAGAAGTCTGGGTTGGAGAAAAAAATAAGACTTGTTGGGTGGAAGGAACAAGCAGCAAAATACGTAAGAGCATTTGATGTTTTTGTTATATCCTCCCTAAGCGAGGGAATGCCGCTGGCGCTGATGGAGGCAATGAGCGGGGAAGTACCTGCTATTGCATCAGACATCCCTTCTCTAGAGGTATTAATAGAAGGTGCCGGTGGCTGGGTTTTTCAATCAGCCAATGAAAGTGAATTGGCATCTGTTATGCGAAATGTTCTAAGAATGAGCGGAGGTGAGTTAAATGAGGCTGGTGAGCAAGCTTATGACTATCTTTTCCAAAACCATTCTCTTGAGGGGTTTTGTCGCAGCTATAAGGCATTAGTGTCTTCTCAGTTAGCGCCTAACTCTTAGAGTCGCCGGACTTAGTAATGCCTGGAAGACTTATATCCATTTTGATGCCTGTCTACAATGGGGAGGCTTTTCTGCGCCAGGCTATGGAATCATTGCTGTCTCAATCCTACACAGATATTGAAGTTATAGCCGTGGACGATGGGTCAACGGATGCTAGCCTAAAAATACTTGAAGAGTATAGGCGCAGAGATGCCAGGGTTAAGGTTTTTTCTCAGGAAAACAGGGGGATCGTCCGCACACTAAATGAATCACTAAGACATGCATCCGGTAGATATATAGCGAGAATGGATGCAGATGATATATCTCGGCCTAGCCGTTTGGAAAAGCAGTTTGAGTATTTGATAAAAAATGATCTCGATATTGTTGGTGGGGGGATTAATCGTTTCGGTATTGGTTTGGATAAGCCAAAGATATATCCAGAGACCGATGCTGAAATCAAGGCTTCAATTTGGACCTTAAATGACACCTTTGCTCATCCGACCATATTGGCTAAGCGTGCAGTGTTGGAAGAGAATCTGTATCAGAAAGACTTTCAGGGGATAGAGGATATGCATCTCTGGATGAGGCTGTCATTAAAGAATGTCCGGATGGGTAATGTTCCGGATGTTGTGCTTGACTACAGGCGTCATGGTGATCAGGCAACCAAGACAAAAAATAAGAAGTGGTATGCGGATAGTCGAGTAAAAGCAATGAATGATGCCTTGGCTGGGAGTGGTCTCATATTTAGTGAGGGTGAAGTGTCCAGTTTTTACCATGCTGTTAGTAGGGGGCAGTCTTTGGCATTGAAAGAGTTTGCTGGTTTTTGGCTTTGTATGAAAAAAATATTATCGCTGACAGTTTTTGATCAGTCTGTAAAGCGTGAGTTTAAGAAAAAAGTAGTGGCCTCATTAATGAGTCGCCCCAGTATTGCCGGGGTGCTAACAATCCTTAGGTTAGTTGTTCGATAAGTTTGTTTTAAGTGTAGGTCGTTTGTTTAGATTTGGAGCGTGAGTGTTTCCTGGCTACTGTCTCAGAAAATGAACACAACATAAATTGTGAGTATCGGGGTAGATATCTGGTAGATGCTAACTATGTCTACAGTAGTGTATTTTTGCCATGTTAGGTGGCTCACATTGGGGGTGATTAGCTTTTGGTTAGCTCATATTCTGTCAGGGTTTCTTCCATGGCGTTGTATTGAAGGTTTCTAAGCCTTTGTTGGATAATTTTTTATCTCACCACCCTCTTTTCATTGCGGAATTATCCCCGTAGACCCTGTGGTAAGATAGCCGAAAATTGTGAAGGATAATACCCATGAAGCTGGCGGTGCCTAGATTCGATAAAGCCCAAGTTCTCGTTGTAGGAGATCTGATGCTGGACCGCTATTGGCATGGCGCCACCTCGCGTATTTCACCGGAGGCTCCAGTGCCTGTGGTGAAAGTGGAGCAGTCAGAGGATCGTATCGGCGGTGCCGGTAATGTGGCATTGAATATTGCTTCTTTGGGTGCGGGTGCTTCCCTAGTGGGTATTGTGGGGAAAGATGAGGCTGCAGAGTCGCTTTCTACACGGCTTCAGTCTGCGGGTATTTATTCTGATTTTCAGGTTTCTGATTCGAAGCCGACCATTACTAAGCTACGGGTTATTAGCCGTCACCAACAGTTGTTACGGCTGGATTTCGAAGATGCCTTCGAAGCAGAAGATGGTGATCAGTTGCCGCAGAAGGCCAAACAATTATTGGGCAATGTTGGCGCACTCATACTGTCAGATTATGCTAAAGGTGCATTACAAAACCCTCAGGAAATAATTTCATTAGCTCGCGAAGCAGGCGTACCTGTATTGGTAGATCCGAAAGGCACAAATTTTGAGCCCTACCGTGGGGCAACCCTGTTAACCCCTAACCTGACCGAGTTTGAAGCTGTGGTGGGTGTTTGCCAAAATGAACAGGCCCTTGTGGATAAAGGGGCAGAACTTCTTGAGCAGCTTGATATTGAGGCACTGCTAATAACTCGCAGTGAGCGTGGTATGACCCTGCTGCGCAAGAATATGCCGGAGTTGCATCTACCCGCCCGGGCGCGGGAAGTGTTCGATGTGACTGGTGCTGGAGATACGGTGATATCTGTATTGGCTGCCGCATTGGCTGCGGGTGAGCCGTTACCAGAAGCAGTGGCAATGGCGAATATTGCTGCGGGCATTGTTGTTGCTAAGTTGGGTACAGCTACCATCAGTATGCCGGAATTACGGCGTGCAATTTCTGAGGAGCAAGGTTCGGAAAGAGGTGTGGTTAACGAGGAGCAATTGCTGGTCGATGTGGCAGATGCCCGCGCTCATGGTGAGCGTATCGTTTTTACCAATGGCTGTTTTGATATTCTTCATGCGGGGCATGTGGGTTATTTGGAGCAAGCGCGAAAACAGGGCGATCGCCTGATTTTAGCGATCAATTCAGATGCCTCTGTTAAGCGCTTGAAAGGCGAAGGCCGCCCTATTAATCCGGTGGAACGGCGCATGACCGTGTTGGCTGGCCTGACGGCGGTGGATTGGGTGGTACCATTTGAGGACGATACACCTGAGCGACTACTTGAGTTGATCAAGCCGGATATTCTGGTGAAAGGCGGTGATTATAGTCGTACAGAGGTGGTTGGCTGGGAAATCGTTGAAGGTTATGGCGGCGAGATCAAAGCGCTGGACTTTCTGGATGATTGTTCGACTACGGCAATTGTAGAAAAGATTCAGGAAAAGTAAGCCCTCAGAGAAGTAAGCCTTCAAGTGTTTGATAGGCGGTATTCTGTCCTATGGGCAGGCTTTATCGATATTGTCCGCTAGATGCTGTGGGTTAATTGTTCCCACAATGGCACTGCTCACACCGGCATGACCAAAAATCATATCAAAGCTCTTCTTAACGGGGTCTTCATCTGACGGCAGTGCTGCATGACCACTTGCCAGCACTTTTTTGATAAATACCCCTTTGTTATGATCGCGGCAATAATCGATAACGGGGACTTCAGTATCATACTGTAGGTTCCAGGTGACCATCACACCGTCAGATTGCTCGGCCGCTAACAAGCCGCCAGCAATGGTCTTGGTCGACATACCAAAAGCCCGAATTTTTCCTTCTGCCTTGAGATCAGCCAAGGCTTCCAGCGTGTTGTATTCCCTGATGATCGTTTCATCATTTCCATCCGAGTGCACCAGGACAATGTCGATCACATCCGTTCTCAGGCGTTTAAGGCTTCGCTCCACACTAAAACGAGTGTGTTCGGGGGTAAAGTCAAAGCGCGACTTGCCGCCTTCAAACTCTTCACCCACCTTGCTACAAATAACCCACTGATCTCGTTGACCTGAAAGCAGTGAGCCCAAGCGCTCTTCACTGTTGCCGTAGGAAGGGGCTGTATCGATGAGATTAATACCAAGGCTGCGGGCCAGACTAATGAGATTGGCTGCCTTTCGATCATCAGGGATGATAAAACCTTCAGGGTATTTCACGCCTTGGTCGCGGCCAAGTTTTACTGTGCCGAGGCCTAAAATGCTGACATCAATACCGGTGCTGCCAAAGGGGCGTTTGGGTAGCAAAACTAATCTCCAAAAGCCGCATCCCAAGGCGTTGGCGCCAAGGGTGGTCGGTCCAAAAATGCTAGTTCAGGTGCGTCCCCTTGGGAAGGGGGCTGTGAATGCTGGTGAAGTAGCTCAATCACTTCGTCAGCCAAGTTGGGTGATAGTGTTAACTTTGTGGGCCAAGCGACAATCATATTCGGGCATTTTTCAGCAACACTGGCAAAGGCCTTGTCGGGGCGAGCAAAATTACGTTGCCTGGGTTCAGCTCGATCTACGGGTAATGTAGCCCATCGAGCCTTGGATAAATCCACCCAGGGCATCAATTCTTCAAGCTCTTTTTTGGCGTTAACGATCACCTCCTCTGATGAGAGGTCGGCACCCTTTTCTGCCAAGCTGCCGCCTAAGTACCAGACCTGCGTACCATCGTCACAGGGGTGGCTGGAAATGGTCAGGCGAGGCGTCGTTTCTGCACCGAGGCAATGACCGAAAAAACGGTGGGGGTAGGTATGTTTGACCATGACTTGTTGCAATGGTCGACGTTGCATTTGGGGCGACTCAATACCTAGTTCTTTTAGCAGGCTCTCGTTTCCTTGACCCGCTGTTAAAACAAACTGCCCGGCTTTCAGGCGGTGGACATGGCCATCGTAGGTGAAGTCCAGAGTTACTTTTTTGTCAGGTAGGTGATGCCATTGAGCTTTGTTCCAGTCGATATGAAATATTCGTTCCCGGTAGTTATCGGCCAATGCTTTTACGACGCTGGGTACGTCCAACACCATGTCTACCAGCTTATAGAGGCTGCCATTAAATGCACTGTGTTGAAAAACAGAGGGGCAGTCCTTGCGGCTAACTTTGGTCACACGGCCACGGGTCGCTTTACTGGCTAGGAAGGTGGTCATTCTGGATAGTGCGCTGGCGCTTGACCACATATAAAAATGGTCACTGAGTGTTGTCGCACCGGTTAAATCTACGTTGCCTTTTCCTTCCATGCAGGCCTGCCAGTGAGCAGGCATATCCGCAATAGCTTCTGAGGCGCCAGATAATGTGCCGCTTAGTGTGTACTTTATCCCGCCATGAATCATTCCCTGACTGGCGACCGTTTGCTCCCCGCCGAGAGCAGTTTGTTCAAACAGTAGGGCATTGTATCCATCGTTAACCAATCTATTCAGCAGCCATAATCCCGCTATACCCCCGCCGATAATGGCGACATCGCAGGTGATTGTTTGGCGGACAGTGTTGGACATAAAGATAGGGTTCCGGCGCGTTGTGTTAGACCCATGTTTGTTAGGCCCATAGTTGCATCATTGCCAGGAGCTGGTTGTGGCCTGCTCAAATTCTTAGCTTTGTACTCTTAGCTTTGTACATGGCGCACTAGTATACCCTGACCATTGGCTTTATGCTTTCGGCAAAACAGGGGAAAACCTCCATTGGCACGTATGGCTCTCGCAATTTATTCATTGTTATTTTATCTGCTGACACCGCTGATTTTGTTGCGGTTGTTATGGCGTGGGCAAAAATCACCAGAATACCGTCAGCGCTGGGCTGAACGGTTTGGTTTTGTGCCGAGCATAGAAACCGGTCGCAAGGTTATCTGGGTCCATTCAGTGTCTGTGGGTGAAACCCTGGCAGCGGTGCCAATGATCAAACAGTTACAGGTGCGCTACCCGGATGCCTTGTTGGTGGTTACCACCATGACACCTACCGGTTCGGCGAGAGTGAAAGCGGTATTCGGCAGCAGTGTTTACCACGTGTACGCCCCTTACGATTTGCCCGATGTGCTGTACCGGTTCCTGAACCGTATTCACCCTGATGTGCTGGTCATTATGGAAACGGAGTTGTGGCCAAATTTGGTGCATCGTTGCCGTGACCGGAATATTCCTGTTGTGGTTGCTAATGCAAGGTTGTCGGAAAAGTCGGCAAGAGGGTATCAAAAGTTTTCGGCGTTAACGTTACCGATGTTACAGCGAATTAATTGTATTGCCGCCCAGCATGAAGATGATGGTGAGCGGTTTTTGGGGCTGGGGTTGAGTGAGCATCAGTTGGTTGTGACCGGAAACATCAAATTTGATCTCAGCCTAGATGATGAAATAAAAGCCAGGGCACAGAGCTTGAAAGCTCAATGGCAGGGAGACTCGAAACGCCCGGTGTTGTTGGCCGCCAGTACTCATAGGGGAGAAGATGAGATTATCCTCGATAGCTTTGAGCAGGTCAGGTTGAGCTTTCCTGAACTTCTGCTGGTATTGGTCCCTCGTCATCCTGAGCGGTTTGATGAGGTCTTCCAGTGCTGCTCCAACCGTGGTCTTCAGGTGATTCGACATAGCAGTGGAGAATCACCTTCACTAGAGGATCAGGTATTGCTCGGCGATACGATGGGTGAGTTGCTGTTGTTCTTTGGTGCTTGTGATATCGCTTTTGTGGGGGGAAGCCTTGTGCCTGTAGGCGGTCATAATCTGATTGAGCCCGCCGCCTGGAAAGTGCCGGTACTCAGTGGCCCACACTTGTTTAATTTTTCGGAGGCATCTCGATTATTGTTGGAGGCAGAGGGAATGGTTGTTTGTGAGGGGGTGGGCGTCATTGCTCATCAAGTAACGGAGCTTTTGCAAAATCCAGTATCAGCTACCCAAATGGGAGCGGCAGCAAAATTGGTGGCGGACAATAATCGTGGTGCGCTGGATCAGTTGCTAGATATTATCGAACGCCAGCTTTTAGAACGCTGAGTTCAGGGTCCAGCCAGGCATTCAGTTGGTAAATATCCTCTGGACTCAATTGGCCCGCGACTTCTTTAAGTTTCAATAGGCTGGCGATGTAATCATAGCGGGAGTTGGCATAGTTGCGGCGAGCTTGATAGAGGTTTCGCTGTACCACTAGGACATCAACGATAGTGCGAGTGCCCGCCTCATAACCCGCCTGGGTTGCTTCCAGCGCACTTTTTGCCGAAATAATGGTTTGGTTTCTAGCTTTCACCCGTGCCGTATTGGTCAGTACCAGTAAATGAAGAGAGCGGGCATTTTGTACCGTGTTTCTTTGAGTGTTGATATGGTTTTCTTCTGCTTGGACAAACTGTTGGTAGGCCTGTCGCCTTTGGGCACTGACTAATCCGCCGGTAAATATCGGTACATTGAGCCTTAGAGCAACTGAGTGACCATCCTGGTCTATTTCGGAAGGGCGGCTAAAGTTTTGGTTGGTATTGAGGTCCCTGCCTTTAAAGTCACTATCAGAATAATCATCGTAGTAGGAGAATGCACCGGTTAGGGTGGGCATGTGTTCATATTTTTTTGATTGAGCATTATTGTCGGCAGCGTTCCTCACGTGCTTGGCAACTTGTAGGGAAAAGTTATTTTGCAGCGAAAATCGCACCCATTCTTCGCGGTCAGCAGGCTCTGGGTTTACGACGGGAAAGTCAGGCATCAGGCCCGACAACTGTTCATGAGACTGTCCTGTAAGTACGGTGAGTCGTTCAAAGGCAATGTCTAGCGCCCCTCTTATTTCCAGGGTGGTTACGGTAGCTTCATCGAATGCAGCTCGCGCTTCGTGTACGTCAGTGACGGGTAGTAGGCCAACTTCAAAACGTTCTCGGGTCTGTTCAAGTTGGCGCTTAATGGCCTTTTCTTCGGCAAGAGCCGTCTCAAGATTTTCCCGTGCTCGCAGGACATCAAAGTAGGTTTCAGCAGATCGGAGAATTAACGCTTGTTGATCGGCAGAAAATTGCAGCATGGCCTGTTGACTAAGCTCCTTTCCTTGTTGAAAGGTAAACCAAGCGGGTAAGTCAAAAATGGGTTGAGTGAGGGTGACGGAATAGTGTCGGGAATCAGTGTCTGTTTCTCCTTCTCGCCCAAAGACTGCTCCCTGACCCAGAACAGTAGTGGAAGAACCCTTTGTTTCAGCCTCCGAGTATTCACCAGCAGCGCTGATTTGAGGCAGCAACCCTGCCCGGCTGATATTTTCTGATTCCGATCCCGCGAGATAGGCTGCTCGGGCTGCTCTCAATTGAGGGTCATTTTGCAGGGCCAGTTCATAAATTTCCGACAGGGAGTCTCCCCAACAGGCATTAGTCAGCAGTATTGATATTAAGCCAATGGTGGCTGACACAAGGTGCATGCAGAATCCTTTTGGGGTTTTTATCTGATGGGGAGTCTATCAGATTTGTCAATACTGGACAGTGAGATGACGGCTGTGTAGTGTGGTTTTATCAAGATTTACGGGGCCATTGAGTGACGCTGCCTGATAAGAGATATAGCGCGACAGATTATGAGCTGCTAAAGAGCGAAGAGGTCTTTAGTGGCTTCTTTAAAATGGTTCGTCTCACGTTACGCCATAAGCTCTTTTCTGGTGGCTGGAGCAAGCCAATAGTACGAGAACTGTTCGAGCGTGGTCACTGTGTGGGAGTGCTACTTTACGACCCAGTTAACCGATTGGTGGGTTTGACTGAGCAGTTTAGAGTCGGTGCGCTTGAACAGGCGGGTAGCCCCTGGTTATTTGAGGTGGTGGCCGGAATGGTTGAAGCGGGTGAGTCTCTGGAAGATGTGGTAAAGAGAGAGGTTCAGGAAGAGGCGGGTATTACAGATACTCAACTTGTTTCTATATGTGATTACTGGGTTAGCCCCGGTGGAACCAGTGAGAGAATGCATCTTTATTGTGCACTGACGGATTTAACTGATAGTGCTGGGTTTTTTGGTTTGGACCATGAATCGGAAGACATTCAGCTTCATATCTTGCCAGAGGGGCAGGCATTTGAGTGGCTTGACCAGGGCGTGTGTGACAACGCGGCAACGACAATTTGTCTGATGTGGTTGCGTATGAATCATGATTCCTTGCCGAGGTAAAAGGTGATGGTTGTTAAGGTCATGCTGGTTGCTGCTAAAGTAAATTGGATTGATTGCCCTTTCGGCAGTTATAGAACTGATGAGAATGTGACAGAGTACCGTGATTAATCGATCAAAAATGCGTTACAAAGTAGACCTCAGTCGGTACATGGCAGATTGCGATGCCAATTACGTCCGCCTGATGCAGTTATTTCCAGATATGACACGGTGTGATGAGCGAAAAATTGGGTTTTGTCACGATGGAGACCATGTTTTAACGTTGTCTGCGTTGGAGCAAACTCGTTATACCACACTGGTTAAGTTTGGCTTGGAATCAGTGGTTGCTGGCGCATGCCCTTGGCTAAGGTTACCAGTATTAATATTGAGGTTGTACCATGATGCTCAAGCAGCAGAAGTGGTGTCATGTGAAGGTGTGCGACATCTCCACCCTCGCTATGAATACCCCAATAAGGACATGCATCATCAGGATGAGAAAGCACAATGGAATCTTTTTTTGAGTGAATGGTTGTCTCACTGTCTTGAGTACGGTTATGACGCAGAGCTATTGTTCGAGGGGGCACCTTAAGTAAGCGGGTTGATCCAACGTCATTAACGCTCTAGAGAGCTAATTAGAGAGAAAAATAGTAACGAGAATAGTAGCGAGAAAAAGTGCAGAAATAGTGTTCTTTTTGCCGGTTATTAATTTGGAAGGGAAGGGATGGAGTCGACCTTACAGCAGCATAAACAGGTTAAGCATAGCGTAACTCGCGTTGTGCAGCTTTCAGATTGTCATCTCGGTGCTGATCAGGACTTTATGTTGGCAGGTATTAATACATTCCACAGTTTCAAACAGTCTTTGTCAGAGATAGAGGGTAGCCAGAAAACCCCCTCTCTCATTGCAGTCACAGGTGATATTGCTAGTGTAGGCAACCAACGAACCTATCAATTGTTTTCTAGTGCCATGTTGTCAAGTCAGTTGCCCTATGCCTGGTTGCCGGGAAACCATGATGATTTTTCCTTAATGAAGGCGTCGGCCCTACAGCCATTTACTCGGTTCGTAGAGTTGGGAGGCTGGGTGGCGATCTTTTTGGTCAGCGCAGTACCCGGTGAGGTTTATGGCGAAATTTCTGACACAGAATTAACCGAGTTGGACGATTTATTAAAACAATATGGGGACAGAAATATTGTGCTATTTGTCCATCACCCGCCGGCCCCTATCAATTGTAAATGGCTTGATCAGCAGCGCATAACCAACAGTGAACAGTTTGGTGATCTTGTTGCTCGGCACAAAAATGTCAGAGCACTATTTTCAGGTCATGTTCATCAGGAGAATGAATCTATTTGGCAGGGGTTGCCCGTTTACAGTGTGCCATCGACCTGTTTTCAGTTTGCCAGTGGTTCTGATACTTTTGAACTCAGTGATTTGCCGCCGGGTTATCGTTGGATTGATTTGTATCCCGATGGTCGTATAGAAACAGGGGTTGAGCGCCTAAACTATGATATGGGGAAGATGGATCGTAGTTGTTTAGGATACTGAGTTATTTAGGGTACTGATATTTAGGCTCTCTTTGTAGGTTCTCATTGTTTCAAAATAATTCTCTGGTTACCCGTTATCCCAACTGAATTAATCTCGCTATAATGCCAGCGCACCCTACATAGTAGAACACCAACAGCACGCCAATTATCGTTATGGTTCAGCGGAGTTCTGGTTCAGCATGGCATTAATTTACATCCATGGGTTCAATAGCTCGCCTGCGTCACTGAAAGCTAAACAAACAGCTGACTGGTTTTCAGTCAATGCCCCCGATATTCCTTATATTTGCCCAGCACTGAGTAACAAGCCAGATCTGGCCATAGAGCAGTTAAATACCCTTGTTGAGAGTACTATTGAGAGCTCTCCCGGTCCTGTTGGATTAATTGGGAGTTCTATGGGTGGTTATTACGCTACTTGGTTGGGTGAAAAATATGGATTGAAAGCAGTCTTGGTTAATCCGGCAGTTCGCCCTTATGAATTTATGTTGGGGTACTTGGGTGAGAACACTAATTACCATACGGGAGAACGCTACATCCTCGAACCACACCATGTGGATGTAGCCAAGAGCCTAAAGGTGGGTACATTAAAAAACTCTAAAAATTATTGGGTACTATTGCAAACTGGCGATGATGTGCTGGATTATCGCCAGGCGGAGACCCTGTACGCCAATTGCGACCTGACCATTGAAAAGGGTGGCGACCACAGCTTTCAGCACTTTGAGCGGCACCTGCCAGCCATTATGGACTTTTTACAACTATCGCCGAAGCTAGCACCGGAACTAGCACCCAAACTATCACTGAAATAAGTGCCAACAATTTTATGAGTAATTACACAGCAGAAGATATTGAAGTTCTGACGGGCCTGGACCCAGTAAGAAAGCGGCCCGGCATGTATACAGATACATCTCGGCCCAACCATTTGGCGCAGGAGGTCATCGATAATAGTGTCGATGAGGCTCTGGCAGGTCACGCTACCAAGGTAGATGTTGTGCTGAATAAGGATGGTTCATTGTCAGTAGCAGACAATGGCCGCGGTATGCCGGTAGATATCCATCCTGAGCAGGGGTTGCCTGGTGTTGAGGTTATCCTCTCCACTCTTCATGCCGGTGGCAAGTTCTCCAATGATAACTATCAGTTCTCCGGTGGCCTGCACGGTGTTGGTGTTTCGGTGGTGAATGCGCTTTCATCAAAACTGGAAGTGACGATTAGGCGTGATGGCAATGTCTATCGAATGGGGTTTGCTGGTGGAGATAAAGTCACTGAGCTGGCAGTGGTGGATACTTGTGGCAAGCGCAACACAGGCACACTGGTACAGTTTCAACCTGATGCCCAGTATTTTGACTCTATAAAATACTCAATTCCCCGATTAAGGCATGTGTTACGTGCAAAGGCCGTACTTTGTGCAGGGCTTGAGGTGACATTTAAAGACGAAGCCAGTGGTGAAACTGACGTCTGGTGTTATGAGGATGGTCTGGAGGATTACCTTCGGGGTGCTACAACCGGTTGGGAAACAGTACCCGTTGAACCCTTTATTGGTAGTTTTTCATCTGAAAGTGAGGCCGTGGATTGGGCAGTGCAGTGGCTACCGCAGGGCGGTGAGTTAACCCAGGAAAGCTACGTCAACTTAATTCCCACTACTCAAGGCGGAACACATGTAAACGGTTTTCGTACGGGGTTATTGGATGCCATGCGAGAGTTCTGTGAATTCCGTAATCTGCTTCCCCGTGGGGTGAAACTAACCCCTGATGATATCTGGGATAAATGTGCTTATGTACTTTCTTCCAAATTGGTAGATCCGCAATTTTCAGGGCAAACCAAAGAGCGATTGTCATCTCGCCAGGCAGCAGCATTTGTTTCCGGTATTGTGAAAGATGCCTTTAGTCTTTGGGTCAACCAGCATACTGAGGATGCAGAACAGTTGGCTGAACTCTTTATTAGTAATGCTCAGCGTCGCCTGAAGGCCAGTAAAAAAGTAGCACGTAAGCGTATTACAGCTGGTCCTGCGTTACCTGGAAAGTTAGCGGACTGCTCTTCGGATAGCCCAGAAATCTGCGAATTATTTTTGGTGGAAGGTGACTCTGCAGGAGGGTCTGCCAAGCAAGCTCGAAGCCGAGAATTTCAGGCGATCATGCCCTTGAGAGGAAAAATTCTGAATACTTGGGAGGTGGATAGTCAGGAGATTCTGGCGTCACAGGAGGTTCATGATATCTCTGTCGCCTTGGGGATTGATCCTGCTTCAGATGATCTCAGTAATCTGCGTTATCACAAAGTCTGTATTTTAGCTGATGCGGATTCAGATGGTCTTCATATCGCCACGCTGTTGTGTGCGCTATTTGTACGCCATTTCCACGCGATGGTAACTGCGGGGCATGTTTATGTGGCCATGCCACCCCTGTACCGTATTGATGTGGGGAAAGAGGTGTTCTACGCCTTGGATGAAAGTGAGAAGCAGGGTGTGCTGGATCGCATTGCGGCAGAAAAAAAGAGCGGAAAAATAAACGTGCAGCGATTCAAAGGGCTGGGAGAAATGAACCCTTTGCAGCTACGTGAAACCACCATGGATCCTGATACGCGGCGACTAGTCCAGTTGACGATTGAAGCAGGAGACGATACCCACCAGACTCTTGATATGTTGCTGTCGAAAAAGCGAGCTGGTGATAGAAAAGAATGGTTGGTAGATAGAGGTAATTTGGCCGATATTTAATTTCGCACTTGTCGCTAAATAGGCTATTAGCCAGGTTAATAATTGACGGTTCCCGACATGACAGAAACAACAGTAATTGATGATGTGGTAGAGAAAACGGCCCTGCGTAGCTATGCGGAGAAGGCCTATCTGGATTATTCCATGTACGTGATTCTCGATCGCGCTCTGCCAAATATAGGCGATGGTCTTAAACCCGTTCAGCGGCGGATTATCTACGCCATGAGCGAGCTGGGGCTTAAGTCTACGGCAAAATATAAAAAGTCTGCCCGTACCGTCGGTGATGTGATTGGTAAGTTTCATCCCCATGGTGACAGTGCTTCCTATGAGGCGATGGTGCTGATGGCCCAGCCATTTTCCTATCGTTACCCTCTGGTGGATGGCCAAGGAAACTGGGGTGCTCCCGACGATCCTAAATCCTTTGCCGCCATGCGTTACACCGAATCCAAATTGGCGAAGTTTGCCGATGTACTGTTGTCGGAGTTAGGGCAGGGCACTGCTAATTGGAAGCCCAATTTTGATGGCACCTTAAATGAGCCAGAAATACTGCCAGCCCGTGCGCCACATGTACTGCTGAATGGTACCACCGGGATTGCGGTGGGGATGGCAACAGATATACCGCCCCATAACCTAAAAGAAGTTGTGAGTGCCTGTATCCGTTTACTGGAAGCGCCAAAAACGACACTCAAGGAGTTGTGTGAGCATATTCAGGGGCCTGATTACCCCACTGAGGCCGAGATCATTACGCCCCGTGAAGAGATCATAAAAACTTATGAAACCGGTCGCGGTAGTCTAAAGATGCGAGCGGTGTGGCAGAAAGAAAATGGCGACATTGTGGCGACGGCACTGCCTCACCAAGCTTCTGGTGCCAAGGTGCTGGAGCAGATCGCCTCGCAAATGAATGCCAAGAAGTTGCCGATGGTGGCAGACCTTCGCGATGAGTCTGATCATGAAAACCCAACCCGGCTGGTGATTGTGCCGCGCTCCAATCGGGTAGACCTTGAAAGCTTGATGAACCACTTGTTTGTGACCACAGACCTGGAAAAGAACTACCGCATTAACCTCAATATGATCGGTCTCGATGGTCGTCCCGAAGTGAAATCACTGGATAAAATTTTGACCGAGTGGTTGCGCTTTCGAGTGGACACCGTGCGCCGCCGTTTGCTGTACCGCCTGGGCAAAGTGGATAAACGTCTACACCTGTTAGACGGTTTGCTGGTCGCGTTCCTTAATATTGATGAGGTAATCCAGATTGTTCGTAGTGAGGACGAGCCAAAGCCGGTGCTGATTCAGCGGTTTAACCTCAGTGACATACAGGCAGAATATATTCTGGATACCAAGCTGCGACAATTAGCGCGACTTGAGGAAATGAAGATTCGCGCTGAGCAAGATGAGCTGGCTGCGGAAAAGGAAAAGCTGGAGAAAACACTCAGTTCGGATAGGCGATTAAAAACCCTGGTACGGAATGAGTTGCTGGAGGTCGCAGAGGAGTTTGGCGATGACCGAATGTCGCCACTCAGGGAAAGAGGGGAGGTGAAAGCCTTTAGTGATACAGACCTTTTAACCTCTGAGCCAGTGACGGTGGTGTTGTCAGAAAAAGGCTGGATTCGCTCAGCAAAAGGCCATGACATTGACCCATCATCACTCAATTATAAGTCTGGTGATCACTTTCTTTGTTCGGCGAAGGGGAAGAGTAACCAAAATGTCATCCTGTTGGACTCCACCGGTCGGACTTATTCCCTGGCTGCACATACGCTGCCTTCAGCAAGGGGGCAGGGTGATCCGGTTACGGGGCGACTTAATGCCCCTTCAGGTGCGACCTTTAATGGTGTGATTATGGGTGATGATATCCAGCAATTACTAATGGCCACGGATGCTGGTTATGGTTTTGTGGCAAAGCTATCAGACCTGCATACTAAGAATCGGTCGGGTAAAACATCGATTTCAATTCCCAAGGGGGGGCGTGTCCTTTCGCCCATCCCGATTGCTGATATTGACGTCAGTTTAGTGGTGTCAGTGAGCAACGAGGGGCGGATGTTGGTATTTCCTTTGGCTGATTTGCCTCAGTTGGCAAAGGGTAAAGGAAACAAGCTAATCAATATCCCCTCTTCCAGGCTACAGTCCAGAGATGAGTTTATGGTAGCTGTATCGGTGATTTCTCCAGGGCAGCAGTTGTTGGTGCACTCAGGAAAACGTTACCTCAACCTAAGGTTGGCAGACCTAGAACACTATCGAGGAGAGCGGGGGCGCCGTGGTAATAAATTACCAAGGGGCTTCCAGAAGGTAGATAGAGTAGAGGTGGCGGGAGCTGAAGAGCCTTAGTATTAGCTCTGGTAATGTTTTTAACGACCAGATATTTACCCTGGCGCCTGTTTTCACTATATTGGGTGCTCAAATCGGGCGCACTGCCCATAATAATAAACCACTAAAGAGGGTCCCAGGATGGACAACAAAATTCTTTTAATTATTGCTTCTCTACTGCTGCCGCCACTGGCTGTGTTCTTGAAAGCTGGCGCTGGCAAGGATCTAGTGATCAACATTGTGCTATGTCTGTTTTTCTGGGTGCCCGGTATTGTTCATGCACTCTGGGTGTCATTGAAGTAAATCTATTCCAGTTCTCTGCCGGGTGGGGTAGTCCCACCCGGTAGCTTTACGGTTAAGTGAAGGGCTACAGCACTTATTATCAATACAAGATGCTGGAAATCAGTGAAAAGACTGTAGTTTTAGTCTTCCTAAACGTATCTGGATTTCCCCCTGAGATAACTTGAAACAGTGTTGAGTAAAAGTGTTGAATAAACAGGCCGCCAGTTGGCGGGCAGGTAGCTCTTCACCTCGTTAGAAAAACGTTGTTTTATGTTGTTCTGGACACCCTTTTGTTGAGGTGGTTTTAACCGGGCTGTTTTCATGGCCGGTCTTTTGGGCTGTCTTTCTGGAAATAGACAGCTAGGCTTTGGCTTAACGGACTACGAATCTGACAAATAACATTTTTTAAGGAGAAAGCTAATGGAAGATATGATGGAAACTGTCGGAAATTTTATTCTGTACTTTGGTTTTAAGGTTCTGATTGCACTGGTTATTTTGGTAGTCGGTAAGATGTTAGCTAAATGGCTCCGTGGGGTTGTGGAAACCGCATTGAAGGAAAAAGACATGGATGTGGCCATCCAGCATTTCGTTTCTGCACTGGTTTATTACGCATTACTTACCTTTGTGGTTATTGCGGCATTGGGGCAGTTAGGTATTCACACGGCATCCTTTGTGGCCGTTATCGGTGCTGCAGGTCTTGCTGTTGGTTTGGCTCTACAGGGGTCGCTGGCTAACTTTGCTGCGGGTGTGCTGATTCTGATTTTTAAGCCCTATCGAGTGGGAGACTTTGTTGAGGTGGCCGGTGTGTCTGGAACTGTCACCAGTGTTCTAGTCTTTACCACTGAGCTCAATACTGGCGACAACAGGCGAGTGATTATCCCTAATGGCCAGACAATGGGTGGCACGATCACCAATTACTCGACCAATGATACGCGTCGAGTGGATCTGGTGATGGGCATTGGTTACGGGGATGATATTGATAAGGCTAAAAAAGTGCTTGAAGAGGTAGTTGCTGCGGATGAGCGTGTTCTACAGGATCCAGCACCCACAATCGCGGTGGTAGAGCTGGCGGATAGCAGCGTTAACTTTGTCGTTCGCCCCTGGGTGAATAAGGCGGATTACTGGGGTGCTTACTTTGGTTTGACCGAAGCGGTCAAGAAGCGGTTTGATGAAGAAGGTATTTCCATCCCGTTCCCACAAAGCGATGTACATATGCATCAGATTGCTAGTAACGACTAAAAGACAAAAGCCCCGCATTGTTGGGGTTTTTTTTATCATCGATAAAGGAGAAAAATGATGGGTATTATTTCTTGGATTGTATTAGGGCTGATTGCCGGAATTCTGGCCAAGTTAGTGATGCCGGGAAAAGATGGTGGCGGTTTTATTGTCACGGTGCTGCTGGGTATTGCTGGTGCTTTTGTGGGCGGATGGGCTGGTTCTTTCTTTGGGTTGGGCACTACCGGTGGTTTTAGCCTGGGTAGTATTGCTACGGCAACCGTGGGTGCCTTATTATTGCTGATCATCTATCGCCAAATTAAAAAATAAACCCGGTTTATACGTTTATGGATAAGGAGACACTATGATGAAAAAGTTACTGATAGTTGTTACATCTCTAGTACTAGGCCTCGGTTCTGCTCAGTTGGTGTTGGCGAAAAAGCCAGACGATGCGGGTAATAAGGGCGCTATGAAAGAGCATAAGTCTGAAAAACATGAAATGCGAAAGAATGATCGTGATGACAAGTCAGACGATAGGTCAGATGACAAGTCAGACGATAGATCAGACGATAAGTCAGACGATAAGTCAGACGATAGATCTGATGACAAGTCCAAGTCGGATAAGAAAAGGACAAAAGACAAATCGCGAGATGACAGGTCCGATGATAGGTCTTCGGATCAGGACAAGCATCTAGGCAAAAAAGCGGATCAGGAGCGCAAAGAGCTGGGTAAAGGTTCTGAGCAGGGCCAAGCCTCTCGCGAAGAGCATAGTCGTAAATGGTGGAATTTTTGGGAATAAACTAGGCAGTGGTGCTGGTGTTATGGCAGCCCTAGTCTGCAGCAAACTGGCTTACCGTTGTTCAAGGGAATTTCTTTCCTAGCGTAAAAAAATGCAGCCATATGGCTGCATTTTTTAATCCAATTCCAATTGATTTTTTAGCAGCTTTAACCGTGCTCGAGATTCTTCATTACTGAGAGCGGGTTTTTCTTCTTTTGCTAATTGAGGCTCCATAGGGGAGGTGAGTTGTCGTCCCTGCGCTATGTCACGGCAAAGGCTGCGATAGTTTTCCTGAAAAGCAGGATAACTGCTTGATTCAGGTTCATGAGACAGGCGGTACCAGCCCGTTTCCAAGCCCGCATAGTAAACGGCTAGATGAGACCAGTTGAAGGCAGCTTTGGGTGAGGGTGCATTGCAGGCTTCATGGTATGCATCCTGTGGGCTGGGTAATCCCTCGCTACTGGTCGAGTCCTCACAGCACTGCAGCATACGGTTGAGTGTGGGTAGGTAGTCGGATGTTTCAATAACCCGTTTAGCACCGAGCAAGATTTGTTCTTCCGTAAAGTACGACAGTGTTTCTAGCCAGAGACGTTTCGCCTGATTCAGTAATTCCGTATCAGCAAATGCACTATAAAACTGGTTGTGGTAGTTCAGCCGAAACAGTGCGAAAACCTGATTGATGGCATCAATCAGGTGGGCCGTGTGCTCAGGTGCTGGCCCAGCTACGGTCGCTGAGTTCGTCGATGAGGTTGCTACTTCTTGTACTGTTTGATCGATGAGGCCGTTGCTGTTGTCCATTGGTTATTACCTGAGAAGAGGCGGATTGCTGACGAGACCATTCCCGTTTCACCTGTTGCAGAAATTTGGTATTCCAAGAGCTATATATTTGGCCGCTGTCTCGCCAGTAAAGCATAAATTCCGGCACCAACCGTTCGGCAAAAGTGCGTGAGATATTTGCCAGTGTTAGAACTTCATAGAGCTCTTCACTGGGCTGCCAATCGGCAGGCAGCAAACGTGGTTCCGAGTCATGCTCCATGGTGGTAGTGAATCGTGCCCACTGCCGTTTCACATGCATGATAAAACGGCTATTCCAGGTATTGGATGCATCACCTCTCTCCACCCAGTAAAGAACGAATTCGGGAATAGCGTCTTCCACAAAATTCCCATTGATGCCTGCTTGGCGAGTAAGGATTTCCATGGCGTCTTGTGAGGGCTGCCAGTTATTGCTCATGGATGCCTGCTGACCACGCTTTGCAGATTCAGTTTGCTGTGTGCGCCAGAGGCGGAGCACATGCTTGATGAATTTAGAGCCCCAGCTGAATTGTGGTTCGTTGCGCTCTGTCCAGTAGGTGATGAATTCGGGCAGCTGAGCGGTGATAAATTCAGTGGGGATGTTGTATTGATCGAGCTGGCGCACTATCTCTGATTCAGGCTGCCAGCTTGGAGCAATGGTTCTTGCGCCCTGTTTTTGGGTGGTCGATAGTACTTGGGTATCCCTTGATACTGCTTGTTCGTTAAAGGCGAAGCGAAGCTCTTCACTCTCGGTAAATGGTGCAGAGGCAATCAGTAAAACACCTTTGTCACGCAGGTTGATCGAAATACGTTGAATGTCCTCGGGACACCAGAAGGGTGTGATTTTTTGTAGTTGGCGCCAGTTGGTACTGAGCCACTGAAAGCCCTTGCTGGATTCCGGTTCACCATGACACACCATCTCACTGAGCGCCTGAAGAAGCACCGCTTCTTCGAGACCGATAGTGGCAGCCAGTGAAGGGGAAATGGCCAAGGGTTTTTCTGGAATCAGGGACATCTGGCCACTTTATCAGAAATTGATTGCCAAGTTTAAGGAAAGCGAGGGGGTGAGATGTTGTTTTCTATTGCGACTGCTGACCGGTACCATGCTTTAAGCAATAACAATAAAAAATGGAAAGTAGATGTTGGAATGGAATCGAAGTACCTCTGGGGGTGAGTTTTCGCCGGTAGTGCTGTGGGCTACCGGTATACTCAGTGGGCTGAGCTTATTTTCCAATGTTGTACTGGCGAAGGACCGCCTGACGGAAGAGGACCTGCTGACAGACCTCCCCATGGTTGTGGCCGCTACCCGTTTGCCACAGCCTGTCACTGATACTCCTGTAGCTATTACCGTGATCGACCGCCAGATGATCGATGCCTCAGGCTTTCTAGAAATTCCAGATCTGTTGCGGTTAGTGCCGGGCTTCCAGGTTGGTTTGAGCTGGAGAGATCACCATACGGTGGTGACCTATCATGGCCAGTCTGATGGCCTATCTAGAAGAATGCAGGTGTTGATTGATGGCCGTGTTGCCGTTGGTTCTCTGTTTGGTATTGTGGACTGGGATAGGTTGGGCATCGTCGTTGATGATATTGCTCGCATTGAAGTAGTTCGAGGGCCCTCCAGTGTTTCATTTGGTTCCAATGCTTTTATTGGTGCCATTAATATTATTACTCGAGGGCCTTATGACAACCCTGGCTGGCGCATGAGTGCGGCGACAGGTAGTCGGGATATGGGCATTACCTCCGTACAATATTCCCATGTCGGGGAAAAATTCGATTATCGAGCATCAGCCAACTACTTTCATACTCACGGCTTTAGTGGTGTGAATGATGAAGCGACTGTTCGTTCGGGGCGATTTAAGGGCCATTATCAGGTATCTGCTGGGACCGCTCTAGATTTTCAACTTGGCCATGCTGAGGGCCCTTGGGGTCGTGGTGGTTTTAGTCTGCCAGTCGATCCAGTCGGGAGTAAAGATGCCTCTGAAAAATACGGAAATTTTAGGTTAACGCAGTCTGCCTCACCGGGCAATGAGTGGTATTTTCAAGTGGGCATGAGCTCTGTTGAAGAGGATGATGAATTTAAAATAGGGTTGCTTTCAGATTTATTGGGCATATCCCCTGCACAGGTTCCATTGGTTTTTCCGGGGCAGCAGGACCAGCAGCTTGTGGGCAGTTTCTACAATTTTGATACCAAACGTCTGGATCTTGAATTTCAGCAGTTATTTATACTTGGCCATGGCCATCGTGCCGTTTGGGGTATGAGTTATCGTAAAGATACTGTTGATGGCATTTCAAATATGGGGAAAGCTGGTCGAGAAACAATGGAAACCTACCGTATTTCTGGTAGTGCCGAGTACCGGTTGTCTCCCCTCTTTTTGGTTAACCTTGGCGCTACTTATGAAGACAATAATCATCATAAGGGGGATCTATCATATCGATTAGGTCTTAACATGACGCTAATTAAAGGCCATGTCGTGCGGTTTTCTATAGCTGAAAGTAGGCGTCACCCTTTTTTGGGTGAGCACATGCTTGATCTTGCGGTCCGCTTTAATGATGGGACTGTTCTTGAGCAAATTCAGCAGATTCCACAGGAGCTTGATTCAGAGAAGCTGCGTAGCTATGAACTGGGGTATGTTGGTAGTTGGATAGATGGAGCATTTACTGTAGATGCCAAGCTTTTCAGGGAAGAGCTTGAGAATGAGGCTGGGTATGTATCAGACCCTGATTTTCCTGAGCTAGTCTCTGTTGTTAATGTGGGTAGCATTGGGTATGTTAATGGCGGTGCTACTGAGATTGTGGGTATTGAAACCGGTATTAAATGGCAGTTAAACAGTCAAACCCACTTATGGTTGTCTTATGCCCTTTCAGAAGTTGATCAACATTGCCAAGCGCTAGATTTCCGTTGTGCCCATAAAAATGATGCCACTCCTCGCCATACCGCAAGCTTGTTAATTTCCCATGACTTTGGCCGTGGTTGGCAAGTGAGTGTTGGCTACTATTATCTGGATGAGATGGCCTGGACCCTGTGGGGCGGTGATATGGAATCTTATGACCGTATTGATATGCGTATCGCTCGAACCTTTAATTTCGGTGGCTCTGATCTCAAGTTGGAGTTGATTGGTCAGAACCTCGGTAGTGACTATAAGGAGTTTAACCAGCGTAATGTTTTTGAAACACGCACTTTCGTTAGGGCGACGGTTCAGTTTCATTGAGCTTGGAGTTAATTGGCAGCCCTTGCCGGTTATACAAATATCACCGTAACACGGGCTTTATTTTTTTGAGCACTCCTGTTGTCAGACATACGTGTAGTTTCTTTTGAAAGAGGACGGCATGTTAAGCTGATGGACATTTTTAGGGGATCCCTCTGTGGTAAAAAAGAAGGCAACTGCCTACGTTTGCAACGATTGTGGTTCTGATTACAGCAAGTGGCAGGGGCAGTGTGGTGATTGCAATGCCTGGAATACCCTCACCGAGTTACGCTTGGGGCCGGTATCTGCTGCAGTTAGTCGTCGCAGTGCCGGGTTTGCCGGGGCCGTTGATGGTGCGGTGAGCACGCTGGCAGAGATTGCCTTGGATGATATCCCCCGTATAGGCACGGGCACCGCAGAGCTGGACCTGGTGTTGGGTGGGGGGTTGGTTCCCGGCTCCTGTATCTTGGTGGGGGGTGAACCTGGGGCAGGGAAAAGTACCTTATTACTGCAAACACTCTGTCAGTTGGCTGAAAGTCACAAGGCCCTTTATGTCACCGGTGAGGAGTCGCCCCAACAGGTTGCTATACGCGCTAGTCGCCTCGGGTTACCCACGGGAAAACTACAAATCATGGCGGAGACATCGGTAGAAGCCATCTGTGCTACTGCCGAGCAGCTACAGCCGAAAATTCTGGTAGTAGATTCCATTCAGGTGGTACACCTGGATGATGTTACATCTGCACCCGGCAGTGTGTCCCAGGTTCGAGAGAGTGCGGCCATGTTGATTCGCTATGCCAAGCAGACCAACACGGTACTCTTGCTAGTTGGCCATGTCACAAAGGATGGGAGTCTTGCAGGCCCTAAAGTTTTGGAGCATATGATTGACTGCTCGTTGATGCTGGAAGGTTCCAGTGACAGCCACTTTCGCACTCTGCGCAGTAACAAAAATCGTTTTGGCGCTATCAATGAGCTGGGTGTATTTGCCATGACGGATAAGGGGCTGCGGGAAGTGGCGAACCCTTCGGCTATCTTTCTACAGCGTAGTGATGAGGTTGCCTCTGGTAGCGTAGTCATGGTGGTTTGGGAGGGCACTAGGCCTTTGCTGGTAGAGTTACAGGCGCTGGTAGATGACAGCCACTTGGGTAACCCTCGTCGGGTAACAGTTGGTCTGGAACAGAATCGCCTGGCAATGCTTCTAGCAGTATTGCACCGTCACGGCGGCATTATGGTGGGTGATCAGGATGTATTTGTAAACGTAGTTGGGGGTGTCAAAGTCTTTGAAACCAGTGCCGACCTGGCATTGATCCTTTCCGTTATTTCCAGTTTCCGCAATCATCCATTACCCAGAGACTTGATGGTGTTTGGTGAAGTGGGTTTGTCTGGTGAGATTCGCCCTGTTCAAAATGGACAGGAGCGCCTTAGAGAAGCGGCCAAACACGGATTTAAGCGAGCTATTGTTCCGGCAGGAAATGTGCCGCGTCAGCCGATCAAAGGCATGGAGGTTATCCCAGTTCGCAAGATAACCGATGCGCTTCAGGCGCTCGATTAGTATTTTTTAGCAGTCATACACGTCACCCTCTTTATCGACACTTTTCTTTCCCTTCATTGACATTACTGCGTGCTGGGCGTAACTTCCTCCACCTTGCTAATGCAATAGGTTCTCGGCACGCAAGTCAGTGTGTCGGGTTAAACGGGAAATCGGTGTGCTTTAAACCCCAGCTTTTCAGAGGGTTGGCGATTCCGATACTGCCCCCGCAACGGTAATTGAGTGAGTCTACCTGCCAATAGGCAATCAGTAGGCTCAAGCGCTAGATCACACAGCCACTGTGTTACGACATAATTATTTATGTCATGGCATGGGAAGGCGATTTAGCAGGGAAACCGCTCATGAGTCCGGAGACCGGCCTGTCGCTATGCAGACGAACCGCGGGGTGCGGTTGCGCTGGTTTTGACAATCGTGTTGTCTTTCCGCCAATTTCTCCTTCGTGGGTATTTTTTACTCAAGATGCGTTCGGGGCTGAACGCCGGAGAAAAATTGATGAAATACTTTGCCCTTGCCAGTTTTCTGGTAATTTCTGCTGCGACTTATAACAATCACGCGTATGCACAACAGACTGAAAATGAATATTCTAATTTACAAGAAGTCGTTGTTACTGCTTCGCATCAACCCATTAGCCTTCAGCAATCGGGCAATGCCATAACCGTTATTTCGGCCAAAGATATAGAAAACTCTCACGCCACCATGGTTAGCGACTTATTGCGTGATGTGCCGGGATTAGCGGTCAATAGAAATGGCGTCCTTGGATCCTCAACACAACTGAGAATACGTGGTGCTGAAGCCAATCATGTATTGGTAATGATTGATGGTGTGGAGGTGAACGATCCTTCTCAAGGAGATGAGTTCAACTGGGCACACTTGCCAGTGACCGGTATAGAGCAGATTGAAATTGTTCGTGGTCCTCAAAGTGCATTATGGGGTAGTGATGCAGTAGCTGGTGTGGTGAATATTATTACCCGAAAAGCGGATAAGCCGCTGCAGGGTAGTGTTTATTCTGAAACAGGCAATCACGGAGCTAATCATACCGGGTTTCAGTTGGGTTCCAGTGGAGATAGCTACCATATTAATTTGAGTGGCTCCCATGTTTCAGCAGATGGTGAAAATATCTCCCGTCATGGGGGTGAAGAAGATGGTTACAGAAATACAACTGCAAACCTGAATGCTGGTTGGCAACCTTTGGATAACCTGTCTTTTACCTTGACTGGTCGCCAGACTGAGGGTGAGAATGAATTTGATGAGATAGATTTTTTTGTGACCGGTTTACCTCAGGATGCAGATAAAGAGTCTGAGTTTCGACAGCGTTTTGGTCGGCTTCAGGCTGAGTTGTCTCTGTTCGAAGATCATTGGAAACAACGGGTGGCCGTATCAATCAGTCGTCATAATAATGATGAGTTTACCGATGGCAGCCTGACAGGTGATAAGTCGGTACGTAAGAAACAATATAGTTACTTGAGTACGGTGAACTGGGCAGAGAACACTCAGCAATTATCACTTTTGGCTGAACATGAAACAGAGGACTTTAGCCAGCGAGGGGAAGCGCAGCCCTGGGGTGACCCCAATCAGGATCGTAACAGAAGAACTGACAGTCTTGCTTTAGAGTACCGCGTGACCCTATGGGATGACCTGACACTGGCGGCCAGTGTTCGCCATGATGATAACGACGAATTTCAAAATGCAAATACCCGTCGGTTTGAGGTCAGCTATACACTTCCTAATGGTGACACTCGGTTGCGTGCCACCTACGGAACAGCTATTAAAAGCCCAACCTTTACTGAACGTTTTGGATTTTTTACAAATTTCCAGGGTAATCCAGACTTACAGCCGGAAGAATCCAAAAGCTGGGAAATAGGCATTGATCAAACGGTATTGGATGGCAGGATATCCCTTGGACTGACCTACTTTAATGCCAAGTTAGAAAATGAAATTAATGGCTTTGTTTTTGACCCAATGACCTTTGCTTTTACTGCAGAAAATATTAATGGTACCAGTGATCGCCAGGGTGTAGAGGCGGCCTTGGATGCGAGCCTGACCGAGACCCTGGGCTTGAAGGCCAGTTACACTTATACCGATAGCACTCAACCAGATTCAAGTATTGGTCGTGATGTGGATGAATTGCGCCGGCCTAGCCATCTTGGCAGCGTCAGTCTGAATTGGTCGCCAACAAGTCAACTCAATGTAAACCTGAATGCTCAGTACAACGGTACTCAGGATGATATTTTCTTTCCGCCCTGGCCGCAGTCCTCTCAAGTATTAGAGCTGGATGATTACACGCTGTTGAACTTAACAGCTAACTACCAAATGAATAAGCAATTGTCGCTCTATACCCGTTTGGACAATCTTTTGGATGAGAATTATGAAGAAGTTTACGGCTTTCAATCTCTGGGTTTTGGCGCCGTTGTGGGGGTTCGCTATAACTTTGCACAATAACCATTTTACTTAATAACTCTTGATACTTGTTGGGGTGGTATGCCGTGGCTGATTTGAGTGCAGATGTTCGAACCAGAGTGCTTCTCTCCTGGAGTAGCGGCAAGGACTCTGCATGGGCTCTTTACCAGTTGCAGCAGGACCCCAAGATAGAGGTGGTTGGTTTACTGACCACCTTCAACCAAGCATTTGATCGTTCTGCAATTCATGGTGTTCGCCTGGAGCTTGTTCGGGCCCAGGCGCAGGCTGCGGGATTGCCATTGTTGGAAATCCCTCTGCCTTGGCCTTGCAGTAATGAGGCATATGAACGAGCGATGGCTGAAGCACTGGATCGCGCTAAACGTGAACTATCTCCGGATGCTGTGGCCTTTGGTGATCTATTTTTGGAAGATATCCGACAGTACCGGGAGGAACGCATGGCTAATACTGGCCTAGAGTTATTGTTCCCAATCTGGGGGATACCTACCGATGAGCTGGCCGGGTATATGATTGAGGCTGGTTTGCAGGCATATGTCACCTGCCTTGATCCTAGTAAAATGCCAGAGGTCTTATCGGGGGCCTCGTTTGATAAGGATTTCATCAAAAAACTGCCGAGTTCCGTAGATCCTTGTGGTGAGAATGGTGAATTCCATACCTTTGCCTGGAATGGGCCTATGTTTCAGAAGCCTGTGACGGTCATACAGGGTGAGACCGTTACCCGTGATGGGTTCGTCTACACTGATTTTATAGGTGCACCACAATGAAGATTGTTTCCTTGCTGCCTAGTGCTACAGAAATTATTTGTGGCATTGGCCTGCGCGACCAACTAGTGGGCGTTACTCACGAGTGCGATTACCCTGAAGATGTAGAGGGCTTGCCGGTTGTAACTAGATCGAGGATTCCCAAAGGGCTGCCCAGTAATAAAATTGATGCCATCGTACGAGGCCAATTAGAAACAGACAGTGCGCTGTACAGCCTTGAAGAAGAGGTGTTGGTATCATTGTCACCAGACTTGATTGTGACCCAGTCACTCTGCGATGTATGTGCTGTTTCGGCGGATGAAGTCACATCTGTTGCTTGTCAATTACCGGGAAATGCCAACGTCATTAATTTGGAGCCCACCTGTTTGAGTGACGTGCTAGAAACTATTTTGGTGGTGGGTGATGCGGCTGACCGATCAGTTGAGGCGCAGGCTTATTTTGACAGTTTGACCCAGCGGATTGAGGCCGTGGTTCAACGTACAAAACATATTGGCCATGATTTACGTCCCAAGGTAGCTATTCTTGAATGGCTGGACCCCCTGTTTGATGGTGGTCACTGGTATCCGGAATTAATTGAAATGGCCGGTGGCACACCTTGTTTTGGTCACAGGAATAAGCCATCTTGCAGTCGCTCCTGGGAAGACTTGATGGCTGCGCAACCGGATGTGATTTTAGTTTCTTTGTGTGGCTTCAATTTGGAGCGCACCGCTAAGGATATTCCTTTACTGACGGGTCAGCCTGGGTTTTCCAAGTTGCCAGCAGCTCAAAACGGTCAAACTTATATGGTTGATGGCAATTGTTATTTCAGTCGGCCTGGTCCACGTTTAGTGGATAGTCTGGAAATTCTTGCTAACCTGCTCCATCCTGAGGTGCACTTCTTGCCAAAAGGGGTGCCTTCGGCCATAAAATGGTCGGCAGAAGCTTGAGGGTTAAAACGTGACTGATACGCACCAGAAAGACAAGCACCAGAAAAAAATGCAGAAGCTCAAGGACAGTGTTGACGCAGGCATTGAGGCCGCTGATTCTGAGCGTGGTGTAATAATTTTGCTAACCGGTGATGGCAAGGGGAAAACCAGTTCCGCTTTCGGAATGGTGATGCGTGCATTGGGTTATGACTATAAGGTAGGTGTTGTTCAATTTATTAAAGGTGAGCAACTGTCTGGAGAAGAGTTGTATGTGCGAGATAAGTGCCCACAAGTAGATTTTTACCAGATGGGCACAGGCTTTACCTGGAATACTCAGGATCGAGAAGCCGATATCGAGGCTGCAGAAAGAACCTGGGCTGTAGCTGAGAGGATGTTAAAAGACGACAGCTTCCATTTGATTGTACTGGATGAGCTTACTTATATGCTCAGCTTTAAATATCTGGATGAGGATAGGGTGCTTCACGCTGTGCGTAACCGCCCAGCGAATCAAAGCGTGGTGATCACTGGCCGGGGCGGAGGCTCGAGTCTACAGGAGCTGGCTGATACCGTGTCTGAAATAAAAGATATCAAGCATGCCTACAAGTCCGGTGTTATGGCTCGTAGAGGCGTAGATTTTTGATCACTAAGTAACCTAAAGAGCAATTATTTTGCGCCGTCAGTCCCCTTTTCAATTTATTCTTATTGCCAGCCTTATCTTGGTCTTGGCCTTATTTTTAGGGTTATTGAGTGGGGCGGTAGATATCCATCCGTCAAAGTTGCTGGGGTTGTTTAGTCTGAGCAATATGGATATGGACCACCGCATTCTTCAAACTATTCGTTTACCTCGTGTTTTACTGGCTGCGCTGGCTGGAGCTTGCCTGGCCAGTTGTGGTGCCATCATGCAGGGATTATTTCGTAATCCATTGGCAGACCCTTCTTTGATTGGAGTTTCCAGTGGCGCTTCGGTCGGTGCCAGCTGTGTGATATTTTTTGGTGGCGCTAGCTTGGTCGGTAGTGGTGTTGGTTTGCCCGCTATCACCATTGGGGCGTTTGTTGGCGGGCTGGTGGCCACTAGTGTCGTATATCGATTGGCAACGTCCTCTACAGGCACCTCTGTTTCAACCATGTTGTTGGCCGGTATCGCCATTACTGCGCTGGCTGGCGCCACGACTAGCCTGTTTAGTTTCTTTGCCGACAATGAAATGTTGCGCCGTATTAGCCTTTGGCAAATGGGCAATTTGGATGGTGCAGATTGGTCGCGGGTAGCGACTCTTGCATTGGTAGTGGTTCCATTGATGTTGGTATTACCCAGAGAGGGGCAAGCGCTTAATGCAATGTTGTTAGGCGAGTCAGAGGCTCGCCATCTAGGCGTTGCTGTAGAACGCCTGAAGAGGCGATTAATATTGCTAACTGCTTTGGGTGTGGGCGTAGCCGTTGCGGTATCGGGTGTGGTGGCCTTTGTTGGGCTGATTGTTCCCCATCTGGTGCGGTTGCTCATTGGCCCAGACCACCGCTATTTGATTCCTGGGTCTGCCATTCTTGGGGCGGCGCTGTTGTTGCTGGCGGATACTGCTGCTCGAACGTTGATGTCTCCAGCTGAGCTGCCAACAGGCGTTCTCACGGCCTTGTTAGGCGCGCCTTTTTTTGTAGGTTTACTGCTTCAGCAGCGCCAAAAACGGGTGGGTTAACTGATGCTTGAAGCCCGTCAGCTATCACTATCTATTTCTGAGTTTGCCCTATTGCAGAATATCGACCTGCAAATTAACCCCGGTAAAGTGACTGCTATTCTTGGCCCCAATGGTGCGGGTAAAACCAGCCTCTTGAGGCTGTTGACCGGTGAATCCCTCCCGTCGAGCGGTGAGGTCATTTTCAACGGAGTCCCTCTCAGTCAGTGGCAACCAAAACAACGGGCTAAAATACTGTCGGTGTTACCTCAGGGGTCGCAGTTAAATTTCCCATTCACTGCTAGGGAAGTCGTGATGATGGGTCGTATTCCCCACGCCACGGGTTTGGTCAAAGATGCTGATATTGTTGATGCTGCACTTAATGCAGTAGGGGGCAGTTATCTGGATAAACGCTTCTACACTCAAATGTCCGGGGGTGAAAAACAGCGGGTACAGTTGGCTCGGGTGTTGGCTCAAATTTGGGAGACAGATGTAAGTGGCGATCGCTTTCTGATTTTGGATGAACCCACCTCTGCTTTTGATCTGGCACACCAGCAGCTTACCCTGAAAATTGTTAGAGATTTCGCTTGCCAGGGAGTTGGTGTGCTAATGGTTATTCATGACCTCAATCTGGCCGCGGGATGTGCTGATCAGCTGGTGGTGCTCAATTGTGGACAGATTGCTGCCCAAGGTACGCCAGAGGCTGTGCTGACGACCACGATGATCCAAGAGGTATTTAATGTGGATGCCTCCATTGGTGTTCATCCCAAGACGGGTTCACCGTTGGTTATTGTTTAACATGAATAGTCGGGGTTACTTGTCCGTATTACTGGTGCTGTTTTCGGTAAGCACATCAGCAGAAATCGTTATTAAAGATGATGTAGGGCGAGAGCTTGTATTGTCGAAGCCGGCCCAGCGAGTGATTAGCTTGGCTCCTCATCTCACTGAAGTGGTTTATGCGGTGGGTGGTGGCGATCAGATGGTGGCCACCGTCGCCTGGAGTGACTTTCCGGAAGAGGCCAAAGTGTTGCCGGTTATTGGTTCTAACAATAAAATTAATTATGAAGCCCTGCTGTCCTATAATCCTGATCTGGTGTTGGTATGGCATAGTGGTAATGGTGATGGGGTTATTCAAAGGCTGGTGTCACTTGGACTGAATGTCTTCGTCAATGAACCGCGAAATCTAAACAATATTCCGGCAACGTTACATAAAATTGGGCATCTTATTGGTCGAGAGATAGAGGCGGAAATAGTCGCACAGCAATTTCAGGCCTCACTGGAATCTATTCGACAGCAATATGAGAATGCTCGTACGGTAGATGTCTATTATCAAATTTGGCAATCGCCGCTGATAACCTTCGGTGGTGATCATCTGGTATCTGATGTGCTCCGCTTATGTGGTGCAGATAATGTCTTTTCCAATGTGGGGCCTTTAGTGCCTAGAGTAGGTGTGGAATCGGTATTAGCGGTTGACCCTGAAGTCATTATCGTTGGCCAATACACGGAAGTTGAAGCCGCTTTCGATGGTTGGCGGCAGTGGCCGCAGCTTCGAGCGGTAGCGCGGGATCATCTATACAGAGTTGATCCCTATTTGCTTCACCGTCACACACCGCGGATTGTCCAAGGTGCTCGTCAATTATGCGAGGCTATTGATAAGGTGCGATAAAGGACAAAATTCTAGACAATAAAAAACCGCCTTTCGGCGGTTTTTTATTGTCTAGAGAAGATTAAAGATCGTAGCCTCGTTCATCGTGTTGCGACAGATCCAGACCATAGGTCTCTTGTTCAGCATCTACCCGCAGGCCGACCATCATATCTACCAGTTTCAATATCACGTAGGTGATCACAGCGGTATAGATCAGTACGGAAACCACGCCAATAAATTGCACTTTCAATTGAGCCAGCATGGCCATACCTTCGGCGTAGCCTTGTCCACTGAAGACGCCCAGTTCTGCAGAGGCAAAGACACCGGCCAGTAAGGTGCCCAAAATGCCACCTACACCGTGTACAGGAAAAACATCCAGTGAGTCATCAATCTTAAATTTCTGTTTGATAAGCTGGGTGGCATAGTAACAAACAATACCGGCAGTAAAGCCGATGATCAGAGCGCCACCTGGGCCGACAAATCCAGAGGCTGGAGTGATGGTACCGAGCCCAGCCACCATGCCGGTAACAATACCCAAAACTGAGGGTTTTCCGTATTTAACCCACTCCATCATCATCCACGCCAGGGAGCCAGTAGCGGCAGAAATATGAGTGACCAGCATGGCCATCCCTGCATCACCGTTGGCGGCCAGTGCTGATCCAGCATTAAAGCCAAACCAGCCTACCCAGAGCATACCGGCACCAGTGATGGTCATGGTCAAGTTGTGTGGCGTCATGGCGTGTTGCTGGAACCCTTTGCGGTTACCCATCACCAGTGCCGCAACCAATGCAGCGGTACCTGCCGTAACATGTACTACGGTGCCACCCGCAAAATCCAGAAGCCCCATCTCTTGCAGCCAGCCGCCGCCCCAAACCCAATGGGTGATAGGGACGTAAACCACCAGCAACCAGATGCAGCTAAAAATAAGTACGGCGGAGAATTTAATTCGCTCAGCAAATGCCCCAATAATGAGCGCCGGGGTAATAATGGCAAATGTCATTTGGAACATGGCGAAGACAGATTCAGGGATATCACCTGCTAGGGTATCTTCCATGACATTGCCCAGCATGAAGTTGTCAAGACTGCCAATCCAGCTGTTCATTGAGCCGCCATCAGTAAATGCCAGGCTGTATCCACAAATTAGCCATATCAGAGAGGCGGCACAGGTGATAGCAAAGCACTGCATCAGTATCGATAGAACATTCTTAACGCGAACCAAGCCACCGTAAAAAAGGGATAGGCCGGGAATGGTCATAAACAGAACTAGCGCTGTTGCTGTGAGGATCCAGGCAGTATTGGCACCATCAAGGCCATCCGCATGCCCCAAAGTGGGAAGCATTAGGCCCAGTAGCAGGGCATGGAAGGCAAAATTTTGGTTGAGACGTTTCAGCATGGTTGCACCCTCTTTTTATGCACTATAAAAGTGCAAAAGAAATCTCCAGCTTGGTTTCTGGCACCAATATGGAGCGATTCTTGTTGATTGTTGGCCGCTATTGGGCTTTTTTAAAGCATTCTCTGAAAGTACCGCAAATGCTGTGCCAGAAATGATATAAAAATGGTTATTATTGGCACCTGATATTGTTTTTCTGCAGAGCAGAGTATGGAGTGGAGGTTATTGTTGACTGTTTTTGGTGCGCTCCTGGTAGAAAGGAAATGCGGCAGTGGTTCTATGATGAGAATATACTTGTATTGATTTTATTTGGTGTAATGAACTTTGGTGTAATGGAGAGTCCCGATGACCAATGAAGAGCTTCAAAAACGGCTTGATGAATTACATGGAGAGCTGGAAAAAGCCAGTACTCTGGGATCTGAAGAAAGAGATTTGTTCAGTCGATTGATGTCAGATATTGTCAAGATTGCACAGGGTGAGGAGCCTGAGGACAAGCCGAAGGAGACTCTCCGAGATCAGCTTGAACACAAAGCCAGTGATTTTGAGTCGGGGCACCCTCGTTTAGCCGCAGTGATTCGCCAGGTGCTGGATTCCTTAAATAAAATGGGTATTTGACGTACTAATTATCGAGATGTAATCAAGGAGGGTTGGTTGTGATTAGACATTTTGGCTATGGTTTTCTGCTGATAGTGATATCGAGCACGTTGGGTTGTGCCACGAATGATGAGGAGGATTCCTATATTGGGTGGCACTGTTCAGGGGATAAGAGAAACAATGATTGGACCTGTGAGCAGCGCAGGGTCAAGAATGGTCAGATTGTTGATGAGCCAATCCAGGATACAAAAACAGCTTCGGCGGTGGATGATAACCGTGAATCGGAAAAGACAGAATTAGTGTATGCCGGGATCCCGAATCAAAGTTGGCGTAAGCAACTTCCTACGCTCACTAATGCTAAAGTCATGACAGGCATTCCCGGGGAACGCCAAAATAACCTTAAGGCATTACCTCCGAGGCAGCCTGAGCCTGTCTCCAGTGTTGTGGCGTATCCTCTGACTAGCGGTTCTGATTCGATTACTGCCAGTGAGTCGGCGCAAACAGATACGGCAACAGTTGTACCAATAAGTGACCCGGTAACAGACCAAGGCCAAGTTACACCATCCACGCTGTCTGGTTTTACATTACAGTTGGGTGCATTTAAAACCAAAGAACAGCTCCAGAGTTTCATCAGCGATAACAGTCTTGAGAGTTTGTCGGTGAGTCATATTCAAATCTCGTCTGATCAGGATATCTGGCATGTGCTTACGTGGGGTGAATTCGAAACGCCCGCTGAAGCTTTGCAAGCCTGGGATCAGCAGGTGGTTAATTATCCCAAAATTGAGCCGTGGGTTCGTCCCTTAGGTTCGCTACATGGGGGTGGCGCTCCACAGGAGTCCTGAGTAATGACCGAGCATAGGCCTGAAAAGCTCACAGTTTATTATGATGGAGCATGCCCGAGCTGTGTGCGAGATAGGCGCAACTATGAAAGGTTGGCTGGTGAAAACAGCAATGTCTGTTGGCTCGATATTACTGGCAGGGAAGATGAATTGCGTGCCTTAGGGATAGACCCCAAAAAAGCATTAACCGAATTACATGTCTCCGATGAAAGAAAGAATATTATTTCAGAAGTTGATGCTTACAGAGTTTTGATGAATCGAGTGCCACGACTTAAGCCTCTGGCCTGGTTGATTGGGCTGCCGATTATCCGGCCAATAGTAAGCTGGGTATACCATTGGCAGGTTAATCGACGGTTGAGGCGTGAAGGGCGATTATAGATTCAGGCCTTTACTATCGGTGTTATGAAAAAAGACAATTTATTATCAAATATCCCGGTTGCGATACCTGATGAAATTTTTGAGGAGGTCCACTCCTCTACTAATGTTCGTATTGAGCGAATTATTTCACAAGGGCATTGTTCACCAGAGAATGACTGGTACGACCAGGAAGAAAATGAGTGGGTGCTTGTTGTGCAGGGAGAGGGAGTGCTGGAATTTGAAGGGGGTGAAGAGGTTCGGCTGGCAGCTGGAGATTATGTGAATATCCCCGCCCATAAAAAGCATCGTGTGACTTGGACTGATCCGGATAAAGAAACAATTTGGTTAGCGGTCTTTTATTAGCTGAGCGAACGTGTTTGCAGGCTGAATTCTGTTATTTAGAAACCCAAGCGACTGCTGACTAACCACGTGGCCAGTGACCCCGTCAGAAAAAACCCTAGAGAATAAAAAAACGCGCTACGGCGAAAGCGTTTGCTGAGCTGTTGTTGTTCCTGGCTGCCAATAATAAAGGGTAGTCCCTTGTGTTGGGGTTGTGTCAGCACATGTTCAGCCGGCTGTTGAGACTGTTTTGTCTGCCGGTGCCTGGCGTCTTTGAGGGCGGCATCGCGAACAATCTGCCATTCCTTTAAATCCAGCTCACCATCACCATTTCTATCAAAGCGGGCAAGCAATTCGGGAAAGTCTTGCTTCCATTCACTGAGTACATTGCCGATAAGTTGTTTGGGTGTAAGCGTTCTCAGGCCGCGACTGTCAGTTTCAAAGTGTCCCAACGTATAGAGCGGGTCGCCTTTCATAATTAAATGTTCTGTGTAGCGATAGCTGCGGCCAAAAGAAATACTTGTTGTGGCCAGGGATAAAAAACCACTACTCCGATTAGTGGTTTTTTCTGAGCCCGTTGGTACCCCAGTGGGGCGATGGGTATTGCCGTACCAGGTATGGCGGTGGTGGCAGCTGATATCTGCACCCTGATGT
>MAAC01005959.1_pt1 | contig 51832 bp, 36 predicted proteins | sample 1115981 | NCBI WGS metagenome assembly MAAC01 (sample SAMN04961126, study PRJNA320927) | seawater metagenome | isolation source: sample BD02T64 sea water enriched with oil for 64 days | place: USA:Gulf of Mexico | collected 2013-07-27 | reverse complement strand
TTAGATAAAGACAACAATGTGGTTAGCCGTTTTATCTACGGTGATAAAATCAATGTACCCAGTGTTATGGAAAAAGACGGTAACACTTACCGCATTATTTCAGACCACCTTGGCAGTGTGCGTTTAGTTGTTGATATCAGTGATGGCAGCGTTGTTCAGCAACTTAGCTATGATACTAATGGTAATGTGTTAAATGATACTAACCCGGGTTTCCAGCCTTTTGGCTATGCTGGTGGTATTTCAAAGGTGTTATGAGGACGCACCTTAATGAAATGAAGAAATGACACTCTACGACTACATATAGACTCCACTCCCCTATTAATTAGTGACTCTGTTACATGATACTGTTGTCTATGCTATAAAACGTTCATTTTATATACTTTGTAGGTCGCCCTTTAGGGCGTCAATGTGATGGGCTAAAGCCCAACCTACATAGTGATAAGAACATTAAAGAAAATTCAACAACAACAACAACAACAACAACAACAACAACAACAACAACAACAACAACAACAACAACCACAACAATTTGCGTTGTTACTGCAATAAACCTTTGTTATGGGCAAAATCTAACGTTTCATCAAGTGCTATGGCGAGTAGATCAATCATTTCATCAATTTGGTTTTTGGTAACAATTAACGGAGGACAAAAAGCAAGCGAAGAACCTGCCATAGCTCGCGTTATCATTCCTAATCTCTGACAAGACTGCATTGCAAAATCACCAACAAGTGGTCCAGTAAATGCCTTACCCGTAGTTTTGTTAGCCACCAACTCAACTGCTGCAATCATGCCTTGACCTCTTACCTCACCAACTAGAGGGTGCGGTAAAAATTCTCGAAGCCTTTTTTGCATATAGAAGCCAATATTTGCTGCATGACCAAAAATATTATCTCGCTGGTATATCTCAAGTGTTTTTAATGCAACGGCACAAGCGACAGGGTGACCAGAATAAGTAAAACCGTGCCCAAAAACACCCAGTTTATTGCTTGGTTCAATCAATGCTTGGTAAATGTCATCACTCACTACCGATGCGCTAATTGGCATATAGCCCGAAGACAATTGTTTTGCCAGAGTCATCATATCTGGCTTTTCAATTCCCATTGTCGTGCAACCAAAATCCTGTCCTGTCCGACCAAACGCTGTAATAACTTCATCAGCCCAAAACAGGATGTTATATTTTTTAAGAATTGCCTGTACCTTTTCATAATATCCTTTTGGCGGAACGATAACACCACTAGCGCCCGTTATTGGCTCAACAATAAATGCGGCTATGGTATCTGGCCCTTCACGAAGAATAAGCGCCTCTAAATTATCGATAATACGGTTAACAAACTCTTCTTCACTTTCATCGATAGTTGCACCTCGATAATAGTGTGGTGCGTCTGTACGTAGAACGCCTAATGCATCAAAAGGTAAGTCAAAGTGTGTATGGTTAATGGGTAATCCAGTTAAAGATGCTGACGCTATTGTTACCCCATGATATGAACGTTCACGTGCAATTATTTTATATTTTTGTGGTTGGCCAATAGCATTAAAGTAATAACGTAATAATTTAATGAGAGTATCATTTGCATCACTTCCTGAATTGCCAAAAAACACATGTGCATTATCTACTGGCACCATATCAGTTAATCGTTCAGCTAAGTCAATGCCAACCTGATGAGTTTTTCCGCCAAACATATGAGAATATGAAAGCTTACTCATTTGTTCAGTCGCCGTTTCAATGAGCTCTTTATTATTGTAACCAAGAGATGTACACCACAAACCAGCCATAGCTTCTAAATATTTTTTGCCATGACTATCGTAAACGTAAGCACCTTCTCCACGCTCGATTACAAATGTACTATTCAAGCTAAGGTTTGATATAGGGTAAATAATTTTGCTCATAACATACTCAATATAATAAAAAAGTTTAAATAAAAGGGATCGTAATTTTTCAATTAAACAAATGATACGGAGCTGTTTGCCTGTGTAATATAATTATATCTACTTGCTTACATTTGAATATTCAAATATAAATAGAGGTAAAGTTACCTAAGAGGCAAAGAGATGGGTAGAAAAAAAGCAGCGATATCGGGGCAATTAACTGATATCGATTTACGACTATTAAAAGTTTTTAAGTCTGTTGTAGACGCAGGTGGCTATACAGCTGCAGAAATAACATTAAACCTCGCAAATTCGACTATTTCAAACTATATTTCTGATCTGGAAAAACGATTAGATATGCGCTTATGTGAACGAGGGAGAGGTGGATTTAAACTGACGGAACATGGCTGCGTTGTGTATCAAGCAACGCTAGAATTACTCAGTTCTGTAGAACAGTTTCGTACTAAAATCAATCAATCACACAACCGTATCTTTGGTCATTTACATCTTGGATTTGCTGAACATATGCTAGGTGTGCATAGTGCCTATGTGGCCAATGCTATTCAAAAATTTACGGCTCAAGCACCCGATGTACATGTGCAAATTAGCACAATGAGTTCGGATGATGTAACCACTGCCGTGCTAGATAAAAAAGTTGATATTGGTATCACTGTTTTATCTCAAAACTATACAGAGCTTGAAGCTCAAGCACTTTTTAATGAAGAGATGTTGCTATATTGCGGAGCGGGTCACCCCCTTTATTTGAAAGATAATACAAAAATCACAAAAAACGAACTTGAAAAATATGCTTTTGTCGAGTCACCAAGGTTGATGTTAGGGCGTGAACCTCACCCTGATATGAGGCTTTGGAATAAACAAGCAAAAGCGCATCATCAAGAAGCTCGAGCGATATTAATATTAAGCGGTTCCTACCTAGGAATACTGCCCAAGCAGTTAGTCAATAAATGGGGATTCAAAAACAAACTTAGACCTTTATTTATTGACCTCTATGGTTACCAAAATGTATTTAAAGCCATTCGTAGAAAAAAGCATGGCAATGAACTCATTACCAATATATTTTATCAATGTTTACTTGATGCTGACCCTCAATAAAAATACCCATATCTTGAAATGAGTTGAAGTGAGTTGAGTATAGACACTTGATCAACTCATCGCAGAGGTCAGTTCGTTAATAAAGATATTAACGACTGCGTTTGCTTGCGCTCCGTTCTTGAAAATTAGAGAGTTTTCAGCACTGTAGTTAAACCTGTCCGGTAAGAGGCTACGCAGGTTATATTTAGCGGCCTTAGCCTCAGCATAATAGTCAGGCAAAAAGCCGAGATACTTACCCGATAGTATCAATAATAAACAGCCTTCCATATGGTCTGCCTCTGCCTGATTAGCAAACATGCTAATCAGGTCGTAGGTTGATGGCTGAACTTTGTAACTCGATGCCGCCAGCTCATAATTAGTAATCACCTCTTCAGTTATGCTTTCTTCTGGATATTCAAAAAGGGGATGAGATGGTCCACAAAAAAGGAAACTCTTATGCTCAAAAATAGGTTTATATTCAAGACCTGTACGCTTTATGTGTACAGTATTTATACCTAGATCTGCTTTACCATTAAGTATCTCAAAATCAACTTCATTAGGTGCCCTCGTGACAATTTGTAGATCTACACGAGGCGCAACGTCTCTAAATCGCGCTATGACTGGAGCAAGATCAAAACAAGCCTCGCTCATTTCTAGCCAGTCGTCCGGTAGTGCTATCTTTAGTCTCCCCGTCAACTGTGACTCAATCGCGTTTATTTGGTTGCGATAACCATCGAGGTAATCCAACATCTCTTTTGTCGCGTGATATACCTGCTCACCTTGAGACGTGAGAGAAAAATCGGAGCGGCCTCGACTACGTCGACATAGCCTCATACCCAGTCGAGCTTCCAGATTAGAAATATGAATACTGATAGTTGATCGATTTATGTTAAGTTCAATTTCAGCTGCTGCGAAACCTCCTGATTGAGTGACACCGATAAAAATTCGTAGTAATCGTAAATCAATATCACTCAACTTTCCTCGTAATGTTGAACCATGCATAGATACCTCCTGAGTTGCGCTTAACAAAAATACAATAAAATCAATTATAGATTCATGAAATAGTAAATAAAGATACCATTTATCGTATATCAACACCTTATCCTTATGATAAATAGCAAGTTAATACTAATGTTAATATTTATCAACTTTTAGTTTTAAAACAATGTATTTTCTGAATGTTTTTAAGTAGACACAATAGCGTCATGGTTTAGTTTATCGAGTAACTATGCTGAGCGACTTGTATAGATTTGCGTGTTGTCACTACTAACCATCAAACATGAATATATTGAACAGACTTTCAAAGTGCTGCGCGAAATTATTCCCAAACTAGTAGATTAATTTTCAGAGGAACAAACTAAATGACATATCAACTTACTGACTTAATGACCGCTGCACGAAGTGCTCAATCTATTTTCGAGGAATTTTCTCAGGCTCAAGTAGATGCCTGTGTTCGAGCTGTCGGCAAAGTCGTTTTCGACAATGCGGAGACTCTAGCCGTTGATGCTGTAGATGAAACAGGTATGGGGAACGTCCATGATAAACTTTTGAAAAACCAAGGTAAATCACGTAATGTCTGGAACTATCTCAAGAATAAAAAATCAATCGGTGTTATTGAAGCCAAGAACGAAGAAGGCATCATTACCGTTGCGAAGCCAGTAGGCGTTGTTGGGGCGGTTACTCCTACTACTAGTCCAACGATGACCATATTGTGCAACGTGATGTTTGCTCTTAAGGGAGGCAACGCCATCATTATTGCACCTCATCCGCGTGCAAAAAACATTAGTGCTAGAACTGTCGATCTAATAAACGATGAACTCAATAAATTGGGTGCACCGAAGAACCTATTACAAATTATACGTGAACCCTCTATGGAGCTGACGAATGAGTTGATGTCGGTTGTTGATGTACTCGTAGCCACTGGCGGACCAGCAATGGTTAAAGCCGCCTATTCTGGTGGCAAGCCCTCGTTTGGTGTCGGAGCCGGTAACGTACAGAGCATTATTGATCAAGGCGTTGATTATACTGCTGCTGCGGGCAAGATTATTGCTGGCCGTATATTTGATAACGGTATTATTTGTTCTGGTGATCAGAGCATCATCGCACCCGCTCAGGACTTTAATCAAGTCATTGAGGCTTTCAAATCTCAAGGTGCTTATTATGTTGATGATATAACACTGGCGAATCAATTCCGTGAGGCTTTATTTGAAAATGGTTACATGAGACCAGAGGTTATCGGGCAAAGCGTACAAACAATCGCTAAACTTGTCGGTGTCGAATTACCAGAGGGAACAAAGGTCATAGTGATTAGATCTAATGGAAGTGCTGATGACATTCTGCGCAGTGAAAAGATGTGTCCGGTATTAACCGCTTTTTCATACGAAACATTGGATGATGCCATTTCGATTGCTTCGGCCAACTTGGAGGTCAGAGGTAAAGGCCATACTTGTGTGATTCATTCAGATAATCAAGCTAATATTGAAAAAATCAGTCTCGAATTGCCTGTCAGTCGAATTGCTATCAACGAACCAGGATCTTTATCGGTCGGTGGAGCTTTGCACAACGGTTTTGTACCTACAGGTACACTAGGGTGCGGTTCATGGGGCAATAATTCAATTTCTGAGAATTTTAGCTTTAAACACATGATTAATACCCAGCGCATTGGATTTACAATACAAGGAAAGACAATTCCGACTGATGAAGAGATATGGACATAGATTAAACTGAGTTTTATATTAACCACACTGAATTAACATAAAGCATTTGAAAAATACCATCGAAAATAGAGCCTTTGTGCGTACTTAAATCTTCTTATGGTGTAATTCCTCGCTGCTTGCGGCGAGGTTATTCATCACCTGAAAGACTCAAACTAAAAAACTCAGGCCTGGTAAAAGCAAAAAACCTATAATTACTAAAGATAACTATGATCTTTCTAGTATTTCACGCTGCTCAGCTACTTCAATACGTATGTCAAAATCACGAGGCCAATTAGTATTCTCATAATCAAATTCTGTTAATTCTACTGATTTGTTTTCTTTTAAAGTTACGCTTTTCTCTTCCATTTTACTCTCTCTTTTGATCAATTATAGTATTAACTGATTATGACTTTAAATACGAATGTAATATTATTACGTTATTTTTTGTGTTTATACAAGTTTTTTTCTATAAAACACAATTTATGTTGTTTTATTACTACTTGATATAAAGGAGGGATAAATAGTAGTTTTATGAATGAAGGGAGTTTTTAGATTATCTACAAAGATCTTGTAATGGTACAAAACAGCCAAAAAATGCTCTCATTACTTTCTGTTGATAAGGATCACAATCTCGTAAAAATGGATTTTTGTTGTCTTCTCTTGATCTACCCCTTATTTATGTGAGTGAACATCACAAACTAAGTTCCCTCAGCTTTTGTTATACCGTTAAACAACATTGCGTTTACCGCTAAGTCGTCTGGTGATAGACGATATATGTGCATATCATTAATGCAATAAGCACCTAATCTTTGGTAAAACGCTATGGCTGGAGTATTCCAATCCAAGCAAGCCCATTCAAGCATTTCACATCCGCGCTCAAGTGCATGTTTTGACAAAAACTGCATCATGATATTGCCTAAACCTTTATCGCGTATTGTACTATCAATGAAAAAGCCATCAATATACAAGCCTGAACGTCCAGTAAAGGCAGAGCTTTTTTGATGGAAATATGCAAAGCCAACAACTTTACCTTCATAAATTCCAAACACGGCCTCTCCTTGCTTAGACTCAAGCAGTCGCCCTATTCGTTTCGGTGTAGCGGTAATTTTATCGGCCATTTTCTGAAAAGCACCTAATTTTTTCATGAAACTAACAACCAGTGTTGCGTCATTATGGTTAGCAATTTGTAAATAAAACTTCGGATTTTGAGAAAGGATTTTTGGCATTAATATTCCTTTGCTAACACCCTATTAATGGAATAATACCAAGTCCATCAAGTTATTTCCCACTCAGCGAGAATTAAAAGACTTAGAGACAAGACATTGATTGAAGAGAATGGTTATTCCCTTGTCAAAATTAATAACGCAGCATGTAAGCCTTTTAAACTCGCCCTTGGGAGCTTGTCAGAAAAGCAATAACTGCACAAATTTATTAGATATAGAACGACTATACCAGCACAAATTTTATTTGTTATAGCTCCTCTGACATAGCTCTGAGGTGGGAATAAATTTAATGGAATTGGTATAACCCCACATAAGACATATTAGAAAATGTGAAGCATCACAAACCAAGTTTCCTCAATTTGTGATGTGAAGGAAGTAATCCCCATAAATAAGGCTACATTTATTTTTTGATTATAATTGAAAAAACTAATCAAAATTAAAGCTTTTAGTGATATTTACCTAGTAGCTACACTCATTTCGTTTTTTAAAACAGGTCTATAAATTTTAAAATATGACACTGAACCTAATGCGAACCAGCCAATAACTAAAATCCATTCTTGCCATACTAAGGCAGCAGGGAAACCAGGGAAATACAACAATGCAATTGCTAAGCTTGAAATCACCCCAAACCAACCAAGAAACACCCCACCTTTAGCTTTAAAAGGTCTTTCCATTTCAGGCTCATTTTTACGTAAAAGAATAAATGATAAGCAAACAAGCAAATATGAAATCATCAAACTAAATGAACCACCATCAACAAACCAAACTAGTGCTTTCTTTCCTAGAAAAGGAGCTATTGCTCCAAGTATACCGATAAATAAAATAGCGTTATGCGGCGTTTTGTAACGGGAATGAACGCGGGCCAGAAATGAAGGCAACATACCATCTTGTGCCATAGCAAAAATAGCACGTGAGCCACCAATCATAAAACTATTCCAACTCGTTAATATACCTGCAACACCAGCAAGCAGAAGAAATAATCCACCATTACGACCAAAAGCTGCTTCAGCTGCTGCCATCGTAGCAAATGATGATGCTGAACGTTCTTCTGAGGATAATAACATCGCTACGGCTAGTTCAATTAGAATATACCAAGAGATAGCGAAAACAATTGAAACAACCAATAATACACCTATTTTTTTAGGTGGTAGATTTATCTCTTCTGCTGCTTGAGGAATAACATCAAAACCAGTCATTAAAAATGGCACCATCGCCATGGTCGCAAATATGCCACCAACACCACCAACAAACAAAGGCTCCATATTAACAGTGTTACCTTCAACACCTATGCCTACAATTAGCATAGCACCAGCAATAAGAATAATTCCGACCACTACAGTTTGTATAAATGCGGCAAGCTTTACACCGCGAATATTAACCCATGCTATAAGCATGGAGGTAGCCGCGCCAATTAACGCCATATCTAAAAAAACATCACTACCGTTTATTTGGTATATAGAAATATTCCCTAAAGAAGGAAAGAGGTTACCTAGAACACTGGGGAGAGCAACAGCTTCAAAAGCACATACGGCAACATAAACAAAAATAATAGCCCAAGTACAAATAAATGATGCGGTTCCACCCATAGCTCGTTTGGTATAAACATGTTCGCCACCAACATTTGGCATTGCTGCGGTTAACTCAGCATAAACAAAACCAATAGCAAGAATAACTACGCCAACAAGCGCTGTACCAATCATACTGCCAAGGCTGCCACCTCGCGCTAATATGTCATTTATCAAAGCTACCCAGGCCCAACCGACCATTGCGCCAAAGGCTAGCGCCATAGTATCTATCCACTTCAAACTACGGTTTAAACCGTGTTCTGTGCTCATAAACCAAACCTTATATTATTTTGAACAGAAACCAAAAACGCCTTAATAAAGAATATTAATACCACGTTGATTAAGTTCATTCCCACTCAGCGAGAATTAAAAGCCTTAGAGGCAAGGCATTGATTGAAGAGAATGGTTATTCCCTTGTCAAAATCAATAACGCAGCATGTAAGCCTTTAAAACTCGCCCTTTGGGAGCTTGCTCGATGCCCACTAACGTCGTTAAGTTTATTTGATTTAGAATGCTAGACCGAAACAAACTTGCCTTGTTATTGAACCTCGAGCATAGCTCTGAGTTGGGAAGAAATTTAAACAAATTGGTATAAGGCGTAATAATGGCGATTAGTAATTAAAAGTCACTTTTAACGGTAATGCCGTACAGCATAGGAGAGCCTACTTGACCCGAAATAGTCCCTGCACTACCTGAGGGTAAGATTTCAGTAAAGTACTCTTCATCAGTAGCATTTTTAACCCATGCAGAGACAGACCACCATTGACCATCAATATCCATATCAAAACCTGCTCTAAAGCCAACTAAACCATAACCACTTTGGCTAATAGCTTTCTGGTTACCTAAAGAGAAGAATACATCATCTTGATGAACGTAATCGGCTTGAACATAAGCACTAGTATTACCATTAACTTCCCAGAAATAACGGGCCATCATGTTATAAGTTAACTCAGGCGTATTAGCTGCCTGCACATCATCAAAATCTAATGAACCAAAGTGGGCTGAAATTTTTGAATCTGTGTAACCAATGCCACCACGAAGTTCTAAATTGTCCGTTGGGAACCAGTTGATTTCAACTTCACCACCTGAAACTTCAGCTTCACCAGCGTTAAATATAGTGAATGCGCCAGTCTCTACAACGTCAGCAAATAATTGCATATCGGTATAATCATATAAATACAATGAAGCATTCACCTGTAGAGTAGAATCAAGCATCTTTGACTTGATACCTACTTCGTATGCATCTATATATTCTGGCTCTGTTGCAGAGTGATCACCGTCCTGTAAGGCCCAAAAACCGTTCCAAACTCCTGCTTTATAACCTTGACTGTAGCTACCGTAAATCATTACATCATCAGTGATATCATAGTTAAGACCAAATTTCCCTGTTACCTCTTCTGATGTCGTTTTTCCATTATCAACATTAATAGCTGTCTCTGAAAAGAAAGTTGTATCACCGGTATACGGTAGACCATCAACATTGGTACTAGAGTCTATTGTATCTCTATTAATAATAGAGGTACCGCCATCAAAGGTGATTTCATCATCTGTATATCTAACACCTAAAATCATGCTTAACTTGTCTGTTAACTGGGTATCGGTATGTGCATAAACAGCGATTGATGTAGTATCTTGCTCAAAATCAACTAATACATCATGATTTAAACGATCTCGATAGCCATAAATATCGGTAATATGTTGACTATCTTGATAATATATTGCACCAGCCATCCAGTTCGTTTTGCCAAATAAAGGCTCATTTGAGGCAAATCTAAACTCTTGAGAAAATAACGATACCTCGTTGGAATAATTACCATCACCAATTCTATGTGGACCGCCATCAAAATCTTCTTCGGCCATTTTATCAAGAGACTCATAACCTGTTATTGAGGTTAATGAAAATGAATCAAAATCGAAGGTAGCATTAATTAACGCGCCAAAGCTATCTGATTCAATTTTAGGTTCCTTTGAGAATTCGCCAACACGTAAGTCATGATTATTATCATGATAACCTAGACGGTCTACACAGTTTTTGTTATTAACAAAATCCATAGCACTGTTATCATCTTTACTTAAACAGGGATTACGATACTGCATGCCATTTAAACCAGGAGTTTCTGTCGCAGGAGATGATGGGTTATCTAAAGCACCAGTACCGATAGCAATCCAAGGTTCATTTTCTGATCTATCACGACCACCATGAATATTCCAATAGATCTCAGCATCATCTAACTCAAGTAAGAAGCCAGCTCTAACAGCAAAGGTATCTGTTGCACCAAGCTTATTTCCGGTCAGTGTATTTTCAAAGGTACCTTCATCTTGATATGTCCACTTACCTGCTATGCGTGTTGATAAATCATCAGAAATAGCCCCGCCATAAGCAGCTTCAGCTTCTACTGTGCCATAATTACCTAATGTTAAGCTAAAGTTTCCTTCACTAACATCACTTGGACGCTTGGTAATGAAACTCACCGCACCAGCAGTAGTATTACGCCCAAATAAAGTTCCTTGAGGACCTTTTAATACTTCAACTCGTTCTACATCAAAAACAGAAAAGCTCATCATTGAGTTGGTAGGTAAAAACAATTCATCAGAATAAACGCCAACAGGCGCCACACTATTTGAAGTAAACGCAGCATTACCAATACCACGAATGGTAAAGATAGGTGCTGATTTATTAAGAACGTTTTTTACGTTTAAGTTCGGGGTATGTTGTGCAATATCAATAGGTTGTTCGACACCCAATGTTTCTAACATGTCTTCACTGAAGGCGCTAACCGCAATACCAACTTTTTGCTGATTTTGTTGGCGTTTTTGTGATGTTACTTCGATAACTTCAATTTTGCCTTTTTCTTTTTTTTCAACTTCTTTAGTATCTTGTGCTTCTTCTGCTATCGCTGTAGAAGAAAACATAAGGGTAAATATGCTTGCTAGTAATGTTTTTTGAGTATTCACTTGTTCATTCCCCTGTTCATCGTTATTATTTTTTGATAAAGGCTTTATTAAAAAATCCTTTTTGTTTGAGAGGTCTCCTTCAAGATTATTACCTTTAAGTAGCATGGTTAGTGCTTGCTCAACGGTATAATTGCCTTGAATTGAGTTTCCCCTCTTGCTTTTAACGAGGTCATAAGGAAATAGAAAAGATATCTTAGCGATATCCGATAGTTTATTAAAAGCTTAATAAACTTTTAACTATTAGCGTCTTATTAACCTGTCTATTATTAAGACGCTTGATAAATGTAAATCTACTATTCAATAAATCTATTTATTATTCTTTTATTCGTAGTTGGACATGATCGGCACTTTTCAAGACAGTTGCCGCCTAAATTGATAACTAGGTTTTTATACTGTTCTATATAATTACGAAAATTAACAACATCAAGGTGTAAAGGTTTAGGTTGGCTCCTGAAAATAATGCTGTTTTTTTATGAGCCCTTCACCGACTGCTTTCAAGTAACAACTTAAAGGCAATGGCGAAAAATGAGTCCATACTCGGCCAAAAAGACTTTGAAGTTTATTGGTCTTTTTGTGTATGAATGACTTAAGAACAAAAGTGCTGACTTACTTTATCAACGATATAATTACCAATAGGAATTGCTGAGGTTGCGGCAGGTGAAGGAGCATTACAAACATTAATGGTTCGTTCACTGTTAGCAAATAAAAAGTCATGAACTAAGGAGCCATCATTCATCACTGCTTGAGCACGAATTCCCGCAGGATAAGGCTGTAGGTCTGACAACTCAATCTCTGGACAATATTTTTGTACTAACTTTAAATAACCACGTTTAAATAATGAATTTTTAAACTCAGTAAGCCCTGAGCTTAAATTTTGCCTGAGTACTTTCCAGAACCCAGGAAACATCACCATTTCTTTGATATCAATAAAACTAATATTAATTTTTCCGTAACCTTCACGCTTAAAACCCAATACTGCATTAGGCCCTACCGTAACACTACCATCAATCATTCGGGTTAAATGCACACCTAAAAAAGGTAATTCAGGATCAGGAATAGGGTATATCAGGTGATTAACAATGGCATTTTTATTAGCAGGCAACTGATAATACTCGCCACGAAATGGAACAATTTGAAAATCAACTTTGATATTTAGCATCTTGACCACACGATCGGCCATTAAACCAGAACAAGTAATTAAATATCGACTCGAAAAATCGCCTGCGGTTGTACTAACCTTTATCTTTTCTGCCGTTTCATTTAGCTGAGTAACTTTGGTGTTTAATTTATATTCTCCCCCCAAAGATTTGAATACTTGCGCCATTTTAATTGTTATTTTCTGGTAATCGACAATACCAGTTGATTTAACTAAAATAGCGCCAAGGCCGGTGATATTAGGTTCATGAACTTTCAATTGCTGTTGATCTAACAACTCTGTCTCAATGTTATTTTCTTGACAGCGATGATAAAGTGCCAACATGCGTTCTTTTTCCTGTTCATTAGTGGCAACTAGTAACTTACCGCACTGCTGATAGGGAATATCATGTTGCAGGCAAAAATCAATTGTCGCCTGAACGCCCTCACGACAAAATTTAGCTTTTAAACTTCCCGGCTGATAATAAACGCCAGCATGAATTACACCACTGTTGTGTCCAGTTTGATGAGTCGCAAATTCACTTTCTTTTTCCAGCAATAATACTTTTTTATCGGGGTAGCGCTGTTGTAGTTGCCAAGCCGTTGACACGCCAATAATGCCACCACCAATGATAATGTAGTCATAGATCATAAATATACTCTAGGTTATTTCTGGTTACTTAATCTTTATAATTTTGCATTTTCATAATAAGCGCCGCGTTGACGCAGTAATTCTCGATAAAGACCTTTATCAGCAACAAATTTATCTCGACCATGTAACCAAGCATGGTTGTTAACAACTAACATGCTACCCACAGGAACTCGAACATTAAAAGTATTTTTCTCCGCTTCCAATGATGTGCCCATTTCATACAAATACTTTCCTTGGCGCATATTTAAAGGTTCGGAAAATTGGTCAATAAATAACATTTTAGGTCGGCCATTGTCATCTTCTTCAAAAAATATCGGATGCTGTATTTTATAACCAACATTTTTACTTGAAGGTGATGTCCATTGAATATCTTCTTTTGCTAACGGGTGGTTATAGAATTTATCTAAATCTTGCCATTCATCTACATGCAATAATAAAGAGTCTCCACCTTCCATATTTTCTTCAGCTATTTTCTGCATAATAACCCAGTCAGTACGCTCTTTTACATAAGTACCATCATTATGTAACTCCATGCGACGGTGAGCTTGGCGCAAATAACTATCACTATCATCTTCATTTTTCACACTAAAGCGCGCATAAAACTTACCATACATAGCATCTAAGTTTGGCACACCAATTAAATGTGAGACGGCAGTAGATAATAAAATATTGAACTCAAGTTGATCAAATTCAGCAACTACGGGTTCACACTGCAACATAAATGCACCTGTAGCTCTGCTCTTTATAATACCAAGCAGCGTGGTGCCTAAAGTGTCATTAGTAAGTTTATTGAGAATGTCAGCAACATGAAAACGTAAAAATGGCTTATATTCTATTGCTTGTACTCCTAAAGGCAATGCCTGTTCAATAAAGCTTTTTACTGTCTCTGTGGCTAACGTGACAACTTGTAAGCGAGGATTTACTGCAAAAGGAGTAACTGAAAAACCAACTGGGTTTAATTCATAATTGATGTTTATTACTGATGTATTCATGCTTATCTCTTTATATCTTGTTCTTTAAATTTAAAATAGTTTTGTTAACCAACTATGGCATTGATGATAATACTGTATCTAATATTCTCTAATGCGCTAGCCATTAACAAAAGGCCTGATAACCTGTGATGGCACGGCCTAGAATTAAGGCGTGAACATCATGAGTGCCTTCATAAGTGTTAACGGCTTCAAGGTTCATCATATGACGAATTACGCCAAATTCATCACTAATGCCATTGCCGCCATGTATATCACGAGCAACACGGGCAATATCAAGAGATTTGCCACAATTATTACGTTTCAATAAAGAGATTAATTCCACGGGGCATTGACCAGCATCCATCAAACGACCCATTTGTAGACAACCTTGTAAACCTAAACTTATTTCTGTTTGCATATCGGCCAATTTCTTTTGAATTAATTGATTCGAAGCCAAAGGTCGACCAAATTGTTGTCTATCCACAGAGTATTGTCTTGCTGCGTTAAAACAAAATTCGGCGGCCCCCAATGCTCCCCAAGCGATGCCATAACGCGCTTTATTAAGACAGCCAAAAGGCCCCGCTAAACCAGTAATTTCAGGAAACATATTTTCATCAGGCGCGAAAACATTATCCATTACAATTTCGCCTGTTATTGAGGCACGTAAAGAAAATTTACCTTCAATTTTGGGGGCTGATAAACCTTCCATGCCTTTTTCAAGTACAAAACCACGAATTTTTTTATCAAGCTTCGCCCAAACAACAAAAACATCGGCTATTGGTGAGTTAGTGATCCACATTTTATTACCAGTTAAACGATAACCACCGTCGACTTTGGTTGCATAACTGAGCATAGAGGCAGGATCGCTACCTGAATTTGGCTCGGTTAAACCAAAACAGCCAACCCATTCACCAGAAGCGAGTTTAGGTAAATATTTCATGCGCTGTTCTTCAGAGCCATAAGCATAAATAGGATGCATTACCAAAGACGATTGCACACTCATAGCACTACGATAACCACTATCAACGCGCTCTACTTCACGAGCCACTAAACCATAGCTCACATAGTTCACCTCACTACCACCATATTGTACTGGCAAGGTAGCACCCAATAAACCTAACTGGCCTAACTCACGCATGATTTCACGATCAAAAACTTCATTTCTATTCGCTTCTAGCACACGTGGTAGTAATTTTTCTTGACAATAATCATAAGCGGTATCACGAATCATACGCTCCTCTTCGGTTAATTGATTATCAAGAAACATAGGATCTTGCCAGTTAAAAGGGGATAGTGCTTGACTCATGTTATTACTCCGGTTGTATTTTATTGCGCGTTGATAGTGAAAATTATTGTTACACTCTACCTTTAAAATTATAATAAATATAATATATAGAAATTATAGTTTTAATAACTTTTATTTATTCATGTATTTATATGAATTTAAACGACTTGAATATTTTACCAATTGCCCGTAATTGGTAACTTTACCCGGGCAGCCAATAACTTTACTGGTTTCGTCTCGCCAATTACTACCGTTTATAGCACTACAATGTAATTAATTTAAGGCAAAAATATATATTTACAATGGTTTAGCTCATTGTTAAGCTATTAAATACTACCTTACACCTTCAGCAATTTATGATGTTGGCGACAAGCATAATATCAAAGAGTCTAAGTGTTATTCGGCTCATTTAATAATGACTTAGACAAAGCTAAAACTTATTTGATTTTAATCAATTGGATTAATGTGTCGCATGTTTAAATCTATCTTAAAAATCTTATTTCCCTCCTCTAAAAAAAATAAAAAACCAAACTATTATATTTTTGAAGAAAATAGAAAGTCAGAGCAAGACATCCAAAAAGAAAATAGAGCTGAGCTGCAAGCTTCAATACAGTTAACACCATTAAAATTTACCTCAATCGAAGAAATACATCAAAAAGCCTTTTATGATTTTCTATTCGGTCAATCTCCCTCAACAGAACAACACGATGAATTATCTTTATATGTCACTAAAGTAATTGAAAAAACACTTTCAACACCAAAACATGTATTAGAAGCTTTACCCTTGTTACCCCCTTCATTAATCAAAGTTATCGAACAATTGAATGATAAAGAGTTCGATACACAAGTATTAATAAAGCTAATTCAAAAAGAACCAACAATATCAATAAAAGTCATAGAGTTAGCTAACTCCTCATTTTACAATCGAAGTAATAAGCCCATAATAGACCTCAAATCGGCATTCATGTTACTTGGAACTAATGGATTGATGGAAGGTGTCATTAATGGCTTTATAAGTAATCTAACGCCTCAGTCAGCTTTATACTTTCGACAATATGGCGACAAAATATGGAAGCACTGTTTTACTACAGGGGAGATTGCAAAAGAATTGATAAACAGCTCACCCCATAAGCAAGAATCAGCTCAAGGATACCTTATAGGCTTGCTTTGTAACTTAGGTGATATGATAATTTATCAGCTATTAATAGAAGCTTTTACTCACGTGCATCCAGATTACCAACCCAGCTCTTTTGCTTTCAAAGAGATCATGTCTAAAAATTCAAAAAGGCTAACTTATTTCATTGCAAAAGAATGGAATTTACCAAGTTCAATTCTAGATGCGCTGGCGTTACAGCGGAAGTTAACTAAATCTTCAATGCTACCTTCAGTTTTTAGTCGACGACCAATTGCTTGCTATGTATATGAAGCGAATATTATTAGTGAATTAGCGCTGAGGCTAGAACATAAAAGGGTCAGTAGTGAGGAATTAAGAGAAATAAAATCCTCTTTAGTATTCAGCGATGAAGCTAAACAATACTTAGAAAGTCTATTTAACATCAGCTCTGCTTAATTCAGAATATTCACATTTCAATCAATAAGTGCTAATCATAGTGACCTGAGTAGCATGAACATAATGCTCCCTTAACGGTTTGTAGGGAATCTCCATCATTTTCAATACCCAAATGTAATAGCTGCTCTCAAACAACAAAGTAGCTAACCCCATAAAAAATAGCTAACCAAGTCAATTGGTTAGCTATTTTCTAAAAGGTATTCGCTTAGGCGCTTTTATGTACATGAACATCCATTTGTGGGAAAGGAATATTTAATCCTTCACTGGCAAATGTTTTATATACCTTTTCATTCAATTCAAAGTATACGCCCCAATAATCAGGCGCATTCACCCATGCTCTAACGGCAAAATTAACTGAGCTATCGGCTAATTCTGAAACGGCAATAAATACCTCAGGATCTTTTAGAATACGTGAATCTTCGTCACATAAACGCTTAATAACTGCACGGGCTTTGTCTACGTCATCTCCATAACCAACACCAATTGTCCAATCAACACGCCTTGTTGCTTCAGTTGAATAATTAATCATCGATGATGTCGATAACCCACCATTAGGAATAATGATAGTTTTATTGTCTGGAGTTTTCATAATGGTATTAAAAATTTGTATTTCAGATACTGAGCCTACATAGCCCTGAGCTTCAATAACATCACCAATTTTGAATGGTTTGAAGATAAGAATCATCACACCGCCAGCAAAGTTTTGCAATGTTCCCGACAATGCCAGACCTACAGCTAAACCAGCAGCACCGAGGATAGCAATAAACGAGGTCATTTCGATGCCTAGCATACCTAGCACCGTGATGATTAGCATTACTTTTAACAAACCGTTAACAATGCCTGTTAGGAAAGGCATTAACGATGGATCCGTTTTACTTTTGTTTAAAGTAATTTCTACACCACGACCGATGGCTTTTATTATCCATCCACCAACAATCCATACTGCGATAGCACCAAGCAATTTCGGACCGTATAGTACGGTCATTTGCGTAATTTGATTAATAATTTCTTCTGTGTTCATAGTAAATCCCTGATTTATTCATAGTTTTGAAAAATGTAACTAAAGGCTGGCTTATTTCGATTTATTTGATCTAGATGACAAAATTTCTATTGAACATCAACGACAAGTTGATAGTTACAATATTGTAATATACGTTAAAAATCATGATTGTGCTTAAAAATTGCCTGAGTGATTGGCAAAACATGTATTTAAAAAAAGAGTATATTGAAGTGAGCGTAAGGTTACGCTCATTTAGCTATTCTTCTATTTTGAACATAGAAATATCATAAATCACTTGGACGTCCTTGATCTACTTTGTTGTAGTCACATACGCCATCTGGAAATATTTTTTCCAATTTTTGTTGATAAATGTCCATATCTATAGAGCCATACAAGCCTTGTTTTATTGCTTGATTTACCGACATTAACTGACATTTAAACATATCGCCAGACCAAGTACTGCCTGACTGAATGCGACTAGTACTAAACATAGGATATATTTTTTGACACTCTCCTTCGCTTTTATTATTCCATTGGCCGTCCCAAATATCGTTCCCTTGAAAGAGCACTTCACCATTAGCTGAAAAGCATTGATCAGACAAGCCTTTAGGTTTAGCTTCTAAAGTTGAAATGTTAGGGTTGTTCCTTAATGTTAATAACCATTCATCCATAAGCTTAAAAGCCAAAACAGCAGGATTGTAGTTTTTATCTGAAATCCAAATTACATGATTATCGCTGTGCCCATTTTGTTCTATTATTCTTAATCTAGAAAAGAACGAAGCAGATACATGGTGCATATCTAAATCTTTTTCTAAATAATGACGCACATCAATGACAGGTAAAGTGATTTTTCCAATAAACACCTGCCCTGCTCGATACGCAGCCTTCATTCCGTGAATTGAGCCCTCATGTCGTTCAGCGATTCCTTGATTAATTGGCGTGATATTGTGACTACCCCATAATGATAGCCAGAGTGGTATTTTTCTCCCAAAAGGTAGCCAAATATGCTCAGCTGTCATTTCAATTTGAGGCTTCCAACTGCCAATTTTACTATTGAGATCGATAAACTCATCAACTGTTATCGCTTCTTGCTGCATCGCCAACAAGCCATATTGAACACCAACATTATCCCAAGTCGATAAGCCATAGCCTTGCTTATCCTCACCTAACACGCTGACTAGATCTTGCCAAAAGCTCCACTTTACTTGCTTAACCACATCAGGATGAAAAAAATCTCTTAAAAAACCTTGTCTTGGATTATTTATAAAGCTTGATAACCCAAAGTAGCCGTTAATACATTCGCTATTACCACTAGGTAGTGAGGGCACAAACCCGGCCATAATTTGATTAACTGGCTGTAAATACCCCCCACGTTGAGGGAAATCATTTAGGGCATTCATACCTTCCACTGCTTGTCTTTTATGCCAATCAAGCCACTGAGATCTATTTTGCGCTCTAAAAACAAAATAATTATTTAACAGATCACAATCTAGCGCATAAGTAGTTTGGGTAATCATATCTGGATAAGAATAAAGAGGGATCAAACCATCGAGTATACCGTTGCTATTTTGGGCAATTAAATACTGAGCCAAACCACCACCGGAGCCACCTATACCAACAGTATATAAGGGTTCACCATACAAGCTAACAAAGTGTTTTTTTACCCGGCGCGCGGTATCTTCCGCTAATAACATATTGTAGGTATAACTAGTTTTATTACCGCTAGAGCTGATAACTGCGTAACCATCACGTAGCTGCTGCTTTTGTCTGTCAATCACCCGTTTAGCTTTTTGTTTTCCTTGACGATAACCAATGCCAGAACCACCATTAAATTGAAAGATTAAACGTTTATTCCACTCTGACTGTGCTAAACGCTGACCAATTTCATCAGCACTAACGGGCATAATCATAGTATAAATAAATCGGTTAATGGTTCCTTGCTCTACTCTTAGCAATGTCTTATCGTTATTGTTATTGTTATCAATATAAGCAGCTAGATCTGACTCGGTTAATTTGATGATTTCGCCACTTTGATATAAAACGAAATATTGAACATTAGTTGCCAGACTACAATCTTTAGAATAACCGATAATCTTTTCCTGCTGTAAAACATCAAGATAAACAGGTACACCATAAGCCAACTGATTATCGACTAATGGCTGCCCTAACTTTGAATCAACCGTCATGCAATAAAATGGGTATTGGGTATCTCCGGAGTATAAGCTTTTAACTGGGCCATGTTGGCCAATTTTAATTGGAAAGTTAAAATGCTCAGTTGGCCTAACGCTCAAGCTAATATGTTTGTTGACAAGTAATAGCGGGTTATCAACTTTTGGCGCTATATTTTTTACTTGTCGGAACGCATAAGATTCTGCTGGCATGAAAAAGTGTAGAGTGAATTTGGCCACGATCATGGCAAATATGATCAAAAGTGAATAAAGAAATAATTTCTTCAACATCATTTTCTCCTATTTTATACCTCAGCATTAAATTGAAACCGGAAATCATTTATACCATTCCGCATAAAGAAGTGACCACTTAGAACGACATGGGCGACATTAGAACAAACAAAATATATGAGGATATAGTTATTTCTACATCAAACAAATTTTGTGCTGTTATCATGATGCCCATGCGTTCCCAAAGGGCGAGTTTTAAAGGCTTACATGCTGCGTTATTGATTTTGATAAGGGAGTAACTATTCCCTGCAATCAATGCCTTGCCTCTAAGCCTTTAAATTCTCGCTAAGCGATCACTTTCTTATACGGATTGGTATTACACATCTTTAAGCCTAGTGCAAAAAAATGGTTTTCTCATTGTTGAAATATAACGTTTTATTTCCAACTCATTGACAAAGCTGTGTTTTATCATTAAATAACAATAAGTTAACTACCATTAAACTTATTACAACTAAATAACGATATTAACTAGACTTTTTGCTATATACCCAAGCAATCAAGAGTTTGGTAGAATAGAAAGAAATTTAAGGAGAGCACTACTTATGCCAAATTATGTTGTTGGTCACAAAATTCCAGATTCAGACTCTATCTGTTCAGCGATTGCATTATCATATTTAAAAACTACTTTAGGCGAGGAAACTGTTCCTGCTCGTTTAGGTGAGTTGACCCCAGAAACTTTATTCATTTTAGAGAAGTTTGGTTTTGAACAACCAGAGCTAAAAACTAGCTATGCTGGTGAAAGCCTTTATATTGTTGATCACTCTGAACGTACTCAAGGTCCAGATGATATTGACGATGCAACTATTTTAGGCATTATAGATCATCATAAATTAGGCGATATCACCACCTCAACACCACTAGAAATATGGGTGCGCCCGGTAGGCTGTACTAATACTATTATTAAAATGATGTATGATTTTCACAACGTGGAAATTCCTAAAAACATCGCTGGTGCCATGATGTGTGCTATTTTAAGTGATACTGTTATTTTCAAATCTCCTACTTGTACCACTGCTGATATCAAATGTGTTGAAGCCTTAGCGGAAATTGCCGGTATTGAAAACCCTGCTGAGCTGGGCATGGATATGTTTAAAGTTAAATCTGCGGTTGAAGGTACACCGGTACGTGATTTAGTATTGCGTGACTTTAAAGATTTCAACATGAACGGTAATCTTGTTGGCATAGGCCAATTAGAAGTAATCGATTTAGCTATTTTTGATGAGATGAAAGCTGATTTAGAAGCCGATATCGCAAAGTTAAAAGCTGAAGGCGAACGCCACACTGTCTTATTGTTATTAACAGATATCATGAAAGAAGGCTCTGAACTTCTCGTGGTAAGTGATAATGATAACCTGTCACTAGACGCTTTTGGTAAAGCAACCACAGACGGTAAAGTATGGCTTGACGGTGTACTTAGCCGTAAGAAGCAAGTTGTGCCACCTTTACAAGGTGTTTTTGCTTAACCAATAAAGCAACTTCATCTTGAACACAAAAAAACCAGCAATTGCTGGTTTTTTATTACTTGAAATATAGTAAATATAATTACTTTTCTCAACGGTAATCAGTGTTTAGGCAAGGCGAAAGCACGGAGTTGACGTTAGTCATTACTCCGTACATCCTGTACTTCGCCTTTCAGGCCACCCTTCGGGTGTTCAAATTATTTCCCGAAGAATTTGTGAGTACTTTCAACGCCGCATAAACGCTTATTAACAAAGAGAAAAGCAATTAATTAGACGCGTTCGAAAACAGTTGCAATACCTTGGCCGAGCCCTATACACATAGTAGCAAGACCTAAGTTCACATCTTGCCCTTCCATTAAGTTAATTAAAGTACCTGAAATACGTGTACCTGAACAACCTAGTGGGTGACCCAATGCAATAGCGCCACCATTTAAGTTAATCGCATCATCCAATTTATCTTCAACTTTTAATGCTCTAACACAGGATAATGCTTGTGCGCCAAACGCTTCGTTAAATTCGAATAATTCAATATCTTCAATAGACAAGCCTGCACGTTTTAATGCTTTGTTCGTCGCAGGAACAGGGCCATAACCCATAGTAGCAGGATCGCAACCGGCAACAGCCATTCCGCGAATCTTAACACGTGGTGTTAAACCTAACTCTTTGGCTTTGTCTGCTGACATGATTAGCATTGCTGATGCACCATCAGACAATGCTGATGAAGTACCCGCGGTAACAGTGCCGTTAACAGGATCAAAAACAGGTCGCAATGTTGATAGGCTTTCTGCAGTGGTATCAGGGCGAACCACTTCATCGTGTTCAACTAACGTTAAAGCGCCGTCTGCATCATGGCCTAAGGTTGGCACTATTTCGTTATCCCAGCGACCATCAAGCATCGCTTGATGCGCACGTTGATGAGAGCGAGCGCCAAATGCATCTTGCATTTCACGGGTAATACCGTGCTGCTTACCTAATAACTCAGCAGTTAAACCCATATTGCCCGAAGCGCGCGCCATGTGTTTACTTAATTCAGGTGCAAAATCAACATCGTACATCATAGGTACATGACCCATGTGCTCAACACCGCCAACTAAGAAAACATCCCCTTGACCCGCAATAATACTGGTAGCGGCATCATGCATTGCTTGCATAGACGAGCCACATAAACGATTTACCGTTAAGCCACCAATAGATTTTGGTAAGCCGGCAAGTAGTGATGCATTACGAGCAATGTTAAAGCCTTGCTCTTTAGTTTGCTTAACACAACCCCAAATAACATCTTCGATATCATTTGGATCTAATGCTGGGTTGCGTTTTAAAATTTGTTCCATCAAATGAGCTGATAGAGTTTCAGCGCGAACATTTCTAAAAACACCCGCTTTTGAACGTCCCATAGGAGTTCGAATACAATCAATAATAACAACTTCTTTCATAACAGTTCTCCTTAGGCTTGTGAAACATTAGTGTTGAAATAAGATTTACCTGATTTAGCCATTTCTCTCATGCCATCAGTAACTTGATAATACTCGCCTAACTGCGCATATTTATCAGCCATAGCAATATAGTTATCTAAACCAAGCGTTTCTAAGTAACGAATTGCGCCGCCTCTAAACGGAGGGAAACCAAGGCCGTAGATTAGCCCCATGTCAGCTTCAGCTGCACTAGCAATCACGCCCTCTTCTAAACAACGCACTACTTCATTAACCATAGGAATCATTAATCGGGCAATAACTTCTTCCTTTGAAAAGTCTTTTTTGTCTGCACAATGGGCGCTTAATAAATCATAAGCGGTTTGAGCAGCAACTTTCTTAGGACGACCACGTTTATCTTTAATATGATCGTAAAAGCCTTTAGCATTTTTCTGACCAAGGCGTTCATTACTGTATAAAGTACTCACTGGATCATTATCTACTTTCTTCATGCGAGTAGGGAAACCAGCAGACATAACACCAATACAATGATCAGCAGTATCAATACCTACTACATCAATTAAATACGCTGGTCCCATTGGCCAACCAAACTCTTTCTCCATTACTTTATCAATAGCAACAAAGTCTGCGCCTTCAAGCACTAACTGACTAAAACCAGCAAGATAAGGGAATAATACACGGTTAACATAAAAACCAGCACAGTCATTAACAACAATAGGCGATTTCCCCATTTTAGCCGCATAAGCAACTACTGCTGCTACCGTTTCATCTGACGTGTCTTTACCGCGAATAACTTCAACTAATGGCATTTTATTAACCGGGTTAAAAAAGTGCATACCACAGAAGTTTTCAGGACGTTTAACGCTTTGCGCCAGTAAATCAATAGAAATAGTTGAAGTGTTAGAAGTTAAAATTGCATCATCACTTAACACGCCTTCAACTTCAGCTAAGACAAAACCTTTAATTTTAGGGTTCTCAACTACCGCTTCAACCACTATATCAACATCTTTAACGCTGTCATAACTCAGTGATGGTGTGATGTTGTTTAATACGCCCGCCATTTTTTTAGCATTCATACGGCCACGATCAACTTGCTTGGTTAAAATACCTGCAGCGGTAGTTAATCCCAAATCAAGAGCTTGATCATTAATGTCTTTCATTATAATTGGCGTGCCTTTATAAGCAGATTGGTAAGCAATACCACCACCCATAATACCTGCACCTAATACCGCTGCTTTTTTCACTGATTTTGTTGCTTGTTTAGCCGCTTTTTTCGCTTTGCCTTTGATCACCTGATCTGACATAAACAAACCAATTTGTGCAGTAGCAGCATCGGTTTTAGCTAATTTTGCAAAATTAGCATTTTCTAATGCCATTGCGCCTGCTCTATCAAGGGTCGCAGCAGCCTCAATAGTATTAACCATCATCATTGGTGCTGGGTAATGTTTACCCGCTTTTGCTGCAATCATGCCTTTACAAGTGCTAAAGGTCATCACACTTTCAATTTTACTTAACTTTAATGGCTCTAATTTTTCTTGACGTTTTTCGCGCCAATCAAGCTTGCCTGCAATAGCTAACTTAAGCATGCTAATAGCTGCTTGTTGTAATTTTTCAGGGGCAACTACGGCATCTAATAAACCTGCGGCTAAAGCAGCGTCAGCGCGATATGCTTTACCTGTACTCATCCACTCAATAGCGTTATCAGCGCCAATTATACGTGGTAAACGTACTGTGCCACCAAAGCCTGGCATTAAACCAAGTTTTGATTCTGGTAAACCAATGCTAACGTTAGTATCAGCAACACGATAATCACATACTAAGGTCATTTCACAACCACCACCTAATGCTACACCGTTGATGGCAGCAATGGTTGGTAGTTGAATATCTTCGAATGAGTCAAATACATCAGACGATTTTTTAACCCAAGGAACTAATACTTCCTCAGGCTCCTTGAACGTTTCTAAAAATTCAGTAATGTCAGCACCAACAATAAACGTTGATTTACCTGAGGTCACCATTACCCCTTTAGCTTCACTACAATTATTAATAGCAGCAACAACTGCTCTGTATTCTTCAAATGTTGCTTGATCGAATTTGTTTACTGATCCTTGAGCATCGAACTTAAGTTTAACAATGCCGTCATCAAGTAACTGTGCGCTAAGGCTTTTGCCTTGAAATATCATACTTTGTCTCCTTCACCTAAAATGTGGTGTTGATATATTGATGATTTAATTTGTATATAGCCAAATAGGTATAGCTCTATCTGAGTAAGGGAATGTTTTCGTGTTATTAATCTAATGTTATTAAGCAATAGATGACTGAGTGTGCCTTGAAAAAACGCTAATTGCAACACAAATTCAAACAGCCGTTTTAATTAAGTGTATTAAAATTAATTTTGTCTCTGTATATGACATATTTACTCGGTATTAATACTACCACCATTTAAAATAAAGATTAAAAGGCGTAAACTGTGCGTTTATAAAAGCCGCCTGTTTTATAACAAAAATTCCATGAACCAATTACTTAAACGCTTTAACAAACCTGAACATTTATTATTGGCTATGGCTTTCACTATGCCACTAGTTTTCTCAGTGTGGATGGTATTACTTAATAATTTTGTAATTGAAAAAGCTAATTTTACTGGCGTAGAAATTGGCATTTTACAAAGCTTACGAGAAATCCCCGGCTTTTTAGCTTTTACCGTGATCTATGTTTTGCTCTTTATAAAAGAGCAGCGTCTGGCGTTAATCTCTCTCGCTATCACCAGTTTAGGTGTGTTCCTTACAGGATTTTTCCCAAGTGTTGTCGGTTTATACCTCACCACAATGTTGATGTCTGTGGGTTTTCATTACTATGAAACCATAAGTCAGTCATTAACATTACAGTGGATCGATAAAGACAAAACGGCTCATTTTATGGGCCGAATGCTATCAATAAAAGCGGTGGCGTCTCTGTTAGCATTTTCGAGTATATGGCTGTTAATGACGCAATTTTCATGGGGGTATCAAGTTACTTATGCATTGTTTGGCATTATAGGTTTATTACTCACCCTAGTGTTGGCGTTATCATTTAAACATTTTCCCGAAAAAACACCGCAAACCAAAAAGTTAATTTTAAGAAAACAATATTGGTTATTTTATGCATTAACGTTTTTTAGTGGTGCCCGAAGACAAATATTTATCGTCTTTGCTGGCTTTTTAATGGTTGAAAAATTTCACTATAGCGTTGCTGACATTAGTGCTTTATTTTTGATTAACTATATCTTTAACTGGTTATTTGCAGCGAGAATTGGTCAATTTATAGGGAAAGTTGGTGAACGAGCAGTATTACGGTTTGAGTATATCGGCTTAGTCATAATTTTTATCAGCTATGGCTTAGTGGAAAACTCAACCATGGCGGCAGCATTATATGTTATTGATCATCTATTTTTTGCTTTAGCTATCGCCATTAAAACTTATTTTCAAAAAATTGCACAGCCCGAAGATATTGCTGCTAGTGCCGGGGTAAGCTTTTCAATTAATCATATTGCAGCTGTGATTATTCCTGCACTATTAGGTATGTTGTGGATTATTAAGCCTTCGTGGGTGTTTTACATTGGTGCTGGCTTTGCCTTATGCTCTTTATCTTTAGCGCTGCTTATTCCTGATAAGCCAAGCATAGGCATGGAAACACGCATAGCAACTAGCTAATGATTAATGGTTAATGGCTAAATAATTTTATGCGCCATAGCAATATTCGCCAGATCTGCTGAGGTATTGGCATTCAGTTTATTTTTAATTTGGGTATTGTAGTTACAAATTGTTTTATAGCTAAGGCTTAGTTCATCGGCAACGTCATGTGCAGTTAAGCCTTTTGATAGCAGGCGAAATACATCAAACTCGCGTGGCGATAATAAGTTAAGATTATGTTTCGAGTGCTGAGTTTCAGTTAACGTAGTATCATTTTGCTCAGGCAATAAACCCTTTTCAATATAGCGTTTACCGCTAGCAATAACGGCAACGGCTTTCGCTAAAACTTCCGCCGCACTATTTTTGCTAACATAGCCTTTAGCGCCAGCCTCTAAAGCGCGTTCAACGTAAATCGATTCATCATGAATGCTATAAACTAAAATAAGTACTTTGGGATCATGTTTATAAAGGCGACGAATGGCTTCTAAACCACCAATACCGGGCATTGATAAATCCATCACTACTACATCTGGCTGAAAACGTTGGTACTCTTTGGTTGCCACTTCACCGCGTTCAATATCAACAATGTCACCAATAAAATCTTGCGATGCTAATAGCATTCTAAACCCAGCTCTAACAACCGTGTGGTCATCAACCAACAAGACTTTTATTTTATCTGTTTCCATTATTTGTCTTCCCAATAAGGTAATTGTACAACCACGTTAACACCGCCATTTTGGGCTGATTCTAGTGTGAATTGGCCCCCTAAATTTTCCGCTCTTTCGCGCATACCTAATAAGCCAAAGCCTGGAGAGTTTAATTGGTCTCCTTGGCCATTATCCGATACGGTAATCCATACTTTATAACCACGTTTAACCACTAAAATAGCTACCTCTGAAGCGTTGGCATGGCGCACAACATTAGTTAAACATTCTTGAACAATACGGTAAACATGAATAGTAATATCATGACTCAATTTCTCTAAAGCAGCATCGTAATTTAAATTGAACTGTAGTTCAGGGCTACGTCGTTGCCACTCTCTCACTAATTCAGAGAGCGTGGCACCTAGACCAAGCTCAGTCAAACTAAGCGGATGAAGTGTTCTCATCATTGAACGTACAACAACTGATAAATGATTACAAATATCAACAATAGAGCTAGTCACAGCTTTAACATCGGTATCCGCTTGCTGACACGTTACCGCCATCGCCTTAATGGCAGTTAATGATTGCCCCATTTCATCATGTAATTCACGCGACATATTTTGTCTTTCAGTTTCTTGAATTTGCATGGTGTGTCTAGCCAAAGCTTGGTTATTTTGCTGCGCTGTTTTTAACGCTAAAGACATACCGTTAATTTCTGTGGCAATGGCATCTAGCTCGCTAATTTTAAAGTGAGGCAAAACATGATCATAATGTCCCGACTCTACTTGACGAAGACCAGACAAAATAGTTTTTACCGCCTTTAGCATAGAATTAAAAACAAGATTAACGGTAAAAAATATAATAAACAGCATTAGTACTATCGACCAAAAAAAGGCTTTAGTTTCTCCCCAAGCTTCACTAATTTCGTCCATCGGGTTGGCAGTAATATAAATAGTTTTTGTTGAACCATCAGCAATTTTAATATCGTAATGATGGGTAAGAAAACCATCCTTCACCGCTTTAATAAACCAATCTGGCGTCGAGTCACCCTCTTCATCTATATAAAGCGCCTCATTTTTTTGTAACTCGCTTAAATTATCACCAATGGAAATATGTAAATGCCTTACCGGTTGCATGGTTGCAATATGATGTAGCCAAGCATCTTTTTCTGAATTTAAAGCAGGCAATTGCGTAAAACCAAATTCAATCATCTGTACGGCTAAATTAATTGAAGAATCTACTTCTTTTTCAACTGAGCTTTTAGCCTGCCAAATAGCGATAACTGCGCTGAATATTAGGATCAATATAACCGATGCGATGATCCTAAGATTAATCAGTGCACGTATACTCATTGACAAAACTCCATGGAAGTGAGCGAAATAAAATAAAAAACAGTATATAGAAAGCTGCTTGCCAATGTCAGTTTAACGGCTAACACCTAAGATAAAGCTGACAGAAATTACTGATAAATTCATTCTATAAAAGCCATTATCGCCATAACATAAACCATAAGAATTATATGCACAATACCTTTGGTTCAACCCTTTAACCCCAACCATAAAACAAGTTAAATCATACTTTAGTACTATGTACATTAGCAGTTGATAACTAAAAGTTTTTCTTGATTAACTTCAAGATGATTATTATTGAAAATAGCCCATAAAAGGAATTTTTCCTATAGCGCAATTCCCGACTGTGCGATTAATATTTAACCCAAGAAAGCACAGTGATTTGAAGAGAGTAGGATGACAGCAATTATCAAGAGCAGCAGCATAAAGCGCAGCAGCGATTTAGCAAAAGACAAATTATTACTGCTACTAGATGAAATTATAGCGCACGATGGTTTTGGTGAAATTCGAGTTGAGGTCAGCATCCTAAAACGAAAACAAAAGGAAGTTATTATTCACTGTGGCAAGCAATACCGATTTGTAGTGGATGCACCAGAGTAATTATAAATAAGAAATATTAGCTAGAAGTATAACTAAGAAAACAGAGTGTGAAGTGGGTTTACATCTGACAAAAACAATTAAAAATTGATGACCAATAGTCTGTACGAGACGGATGAGGCACTAACCCAAATAAAAGAGATAATAAAATGAACATACGTCAAATTAAAACAGCTATCGCAAAATTCAAAAATGCCAATGTATCAATTATTAAAGACGATGCAATGCGCGTAAAAGCTCAAAAATTACAAGCGAAACAAAAAGGTTTTACCTTACTTGAGTTATTAGTGGTAATCACCTTATTAGCTACCTTATCAACTGCAGCCTTAGTTGCTTATGACGGTGCTGGTGAAAATGCTCGTGATGCAGCTGCGGCAACCGCAGTAAATACCTTAGAGGGTACATTACGTAACTATCGCTCTATTGTCGGCGAATACCCAGAGCAATTTGATAACCTAGCTAATGTTGATGGAGTCTTAACAGGCGGCGCAATGCAGTTAATGTCTACTCAAACTCAAAGCTTTTTTGGTCAGTTAACAATTACCGCTGCTGCTGCCGATGCTGGCACTAGTCAAGCTGGAGCTATCTTTAGCTCTTTAAAAAAAGCCGGTCTTGAAGAGTTGCAATCAGTACAAAGTAGCACCACTTGGGGTGAAGGCTATGTTCCTAACCTAGCGATGAATGAAAGTTACGCTTTAGCGACAAACCCTGGCTCTGAAATTGAATTTACTGAAGCTGGCCCTATGACATTTGCTGATGCAGATATAGGAACAGCAAACTCTTTCACCAATGTTGCATTATCTATCGTGCCATCTGGTGGTGATGGTAGTAACGGCTGTCGAGTTTTTGCTGCGGATGACTTAAGTGTTACTTTTAATAACACAACGCTTACTGATAATAAGGTTTTAAACCTGATCAGCGATGGCCTTGACTCAGAAGGTTGTGACTTAGTAGTTGCTTTAGGCATAGGTAAAGAAGTGCCGGGGGCCACATTAGGTGAAGCGGTTGAGATTTCACAAGTACCTACCGTAGGAACCAATGATATAAACCCAAAAGATAACTACGCCCGTGCCATTGCTTTATTCCAAGTAGGTAGTGATGGCAGTGATGGCAGTGTAGAAGATGGCACTATCAGTGAAAGTGAAATATTCGAGAAAGCACGCTTAATTGCCGTGGTTGATGGTGAAGGTCGTACTATTGACCAAATCGTTGCCGATGCTACTGCTTCGATGAATGATAGTTAATAGGTTCTATCATTCGATACTGCGGGATAAATTTCATTGTCTTATCCCGCTTTATCTTTTAATAAGCTCTATCTAGAAACAAAGAAAAAGAAAAAATATTAACAAAACAAAACTTTAATAAAAATTATTGCACAAAAAAAGTAAATCAAACTTCAATATAAAAACAAGTAAATGAGGTGTTTATTGTTTTTTCCATCACAAAATTTCAAATTACATACTAGTCAAGCTGGGCTTACCTTAATGGAATTATTAACGGTAATCACCTTAATGGCGCTTATTGCAACCGTGGCAATGACCAGCTATGAGGGTACGCAAGAGCAAGGCAGCTATGACGTAACAAAGTTTGAAATGAACCAAATACGTAAAGCCTTGATCCAGTTTCGTAAAGACAGTGGTACAAATAGCTTTCCCACACAAGGTAGCTACGGTTGTACTGACGAAATAAATGGTGGTTTAGTCAGCCAGTCAAATAGTGAATTTTATTTTCCTGATGAAGCAGGCATAAACCATACACAAAAAATAGCATGGTGTGAGCACCAAGCTAATCTTTGGATGCTATTCACTAACCCTTTCGATATCGATGCTAATCCTCAAAAGCAATGGAACATAGATACCAAACGCGGTTGGAATGGCCCTTACCTACAACGTAAAGATGGTTATTTAACGCTAAGCGACAACACCGTAAACCTCACTGACATTGCCACTCCCGTTTGGGCAATAGCCGATCCTTATACAGTTGATCAAACCGAATCTGGCGTTGAATGGTCTATTAATGTAAATGGCGACCCACTTAATAAAGCGGGAGCGCCTTATTTGTTATTGGTTGATATCACCAATACACCACTGTTATATCAACCACGCCTTATTAGTGCAGGTAAAGATGAGGTTTTTGAAATTAATAATGATGATAGCTGCACTACACCAACAGAAGACGGCCAAGCTTTGGATCAGGTGTTATGTCTATTAAATTAACCTTACCTCGCCAGCAAGGCTTCACCCTTTTAGAAATAGTATTAGTACTTTTTCTACTAGCGTTATTGGCTTCTTCAACCCTATTCTTAACACAGGGCGTTGAAGATCAAGCCAAATATGATGCAACCAAACAACGCCTTAACATGATCCGCACTGCTATTATCGGTGATACCAGCCGAACCATTAATGGTCACCCTGAAATAAGTGGCTTTGCCGCAGATATGGGGCGCTTACCTGAGTGTTTACGTGAATTACTCAGCCCTGTTGATTGTAATGACGTGGATCTACTTCTATGGGATCAAGATGTAGATTCACAAGTTTGGTCTGGTTGGCGTGGCCCGTATTTAATCGGTGATTCAGAATTCACTGGCGAAATGCATTTTCGTGATGGTTATGGCAATTCTGGCGATACCTCAGGAGTAGTCAGTGAGGACTGGAGAAATTCTGGTTGGACTTTTTTTGACGATAACTTAAGTATTATTAGTGCTGGGTTCGACGTGAACGTAGATACTGATGATGTACCAATACCTTTGGGAACACAGCAGCTTATCAGCCCCTTTGATTATCAAATCACTTTAGGCACAGATTGGCAAAACGTTAAAGTACAGTTTTATTCTGAATCAAGCAATGGCACTTTTATTGCTGCCAATAGTCTACGAGTGAAATTCAACACCCCTGTTGAAGGTGATGTATTAAATTATTCAGATAGCGACTTAGATACCCCTGATAAAAGAGATGGCTCTATTTACCTGAGTAATACCTTTCCTGAAAATGATGTCTTTGTGCCATTATTAGATGGCAGCATTGAAGTAAAAGATACAGAATCACTTAGTTTTTTACCAACAGCCACTTTATTAGCTGCTAGTGTCCCTCCCTTAACAAACCCGATAATTACTCCCATTACCATCACAATTACAATTACAACTGCAACAGTAATTAGCTATACCGATGAAGATGGTAATAACGGAGTATTTTCAACAAATAACAAATGCTCACCAAATTGCACATTAACCATTTCAGGAAGTAACTACGAAGCTACAAATGGTGGGGTTACAAGTAGCATAGGTGATCCTGTTGATACGTTAGAGTTTTCAGCAGCTGGCACTGTAACCATCTCACCGCATTATGTTGCACCTATTATTGCCAAAAACCTTGCCAAGCCAATCATCACTGTTACCTCAGGAAGTTCATTATTAGCTAATACCTTAACTTTACCTTTAGGTGCCAGTATTACCCTAGCTGATAATGATGCCAAGCTCATTGACGATAATGTTATTTTATCTGGAACAACAATCATAGTTTCAGCGCCATTCACAAGAACTGGAAATGTAATCACAACAGACTTTTCTGGCGACACTTTCATCATTCCAAGTAATACCCCGCCCGCTGTTGGTAACACGTTAACCATACCTGCGGCATCCACTTTCATTGCAGGTGAAAAATCTTTCACCATTGTCTGTGAATTAGGCGTTGAACAAGGCGAATTATTTGACGGTAATTGTGACAATGGTGGAGTCAATAATATAAGTAGCCCTACAAGTATGAGCCTAGTACCAAGAACAAGTCTGCCCGTAAATAACGCAGCAATAGAGTGGATAATTCAATAATGCTTAAATCACTTTTCAAATTAGGCAAAGCTAAACCAATTTTAGTCTGCGAAACCGATGGTTTTTTACTGCGTGCTGCGGTTTATACCCGTGCTGGCAATGAATTAGCCGTTTTACAAACCGCTGAATCACAGCAAGCCGACATGGCTGATGCCGTTGCCGATGTCATTGCAAGCCTTAAAGCAGATGGCTGGGAAGGAGGCGATGCAATTTTATTGTCACCAACCGTGCTATCAACCATGCTTGAGTTGCAAATAAACCCTAAAAAGCCGCGCCCATTAGCACAAATGAATGAGTTGATCCGTTGGGAGGCAGAGCCGTTATTAGTGCAACATACCACTCAATGTTCTGTTGGTAATTTACTGATTGCTCGTGGTTATATGACCAGAGAGCAAGCTGATGCGGTAATGGATTTACAGCAAGGCAGAGCCAACCCTGCTGGTGGATTAGAACTAATGGAAAAGTTTTCATTACGCCGTTTTGGTGATTTAGCGGAAGAGTTAGGCTATATCAAACGCAGTCAACTTAATGCCTGTTTAGCAGGACAAGAATGGCTAAAATCAGAGGGTGATTTAATTGAATGTGGCTGGTCTGCTCAGGGTGAGGTCAGTGATATTCCCGGTACCTATTTCTGGCAAGTAAGTGCTGTTACCAAGTCATTATTGCAACGTTGGACCACAGTGTTTCAGATACAGGGGATTACATTACAAGCAATGTACCCACTAGCGGGTTCAAGTGCGAGTTTGTTAAGTGACTCAACAGCAGAGCAAGTATTGATTGAGTCGCATAACGGCATGTCATTTACCATGCGAACTGAAGGCAATAATATTGTCGAACAACATTTGTATTTAGACTCGTCAAAAAATCCATCTGCTCGTTGTTTAGAAGGTTTTCATAGCCTAGATGTGGCTAACGATGCCAACATCTATTTAGCCAATTGGTCTAAAAATGAACACTCTACACATCACGACTTAGCCACCGCTTTAGATCGTGAGGTTGTCACCATTGAAAGTAACTCAATTACTGAAAAATCTAGCCCCGGAATGATAGGCGCAGGTTTACATTATTTAGCGATGGGAAAAAGTAATTGGGTCAGCCATGTGCGTTTAGGTGGCCCCTTACCTGCTTTATTACATCGGCCTAATGTGAGAGGCGGCATATTACTTAGTGTAATTGCTCTCTTGATATTGATTGCTGAAGCGAGCTTATTAGTGCGGAGTAGTATTGTTGAATCTCATAAAAGTGAAGTAGATGCCAGGTGGCAAATTATTAATTCAGCAATGAAGCGAATTAACGGTGATATTAAACAAGTTAAACAGCGTAAAAAAGAGTTAAAAGATCGTAAGTTAGATAAACAACGTGAACAACAACGCTTTACTTTTTTTGGTGAAGAGCTACCAGAGCGTGCATCGCTGGTACAGGTCATTCTAGGTGTTTTACAAGAATCGGTCAGTGATGACATTATCGTTAATTCAATTGATGAATATGATCGACGAACGGCTTTTATGCCCAGTAGATTAAACCAGAAAAAAGATAAACGAGTAGAAATTGAAAGTTTTAACCTGCAAGCGTGGGCATTAACAGAAACGGCTGCTCAGCAATTTATTCAAACCTTGAAAAAATCAGCTGAGCCTTGGCAGCTTGAAATTCTAGACAGTAATGTCGCTGGACGAACAGGTCCCTTAAATTTAGAGGGTTTTACGGTGACATTGCGGATTGTAAAGTTAGTGGATGCCGAGTCTTTATCAAATAGGACGCCGCTTTTATGAACAAGTTAGCACAGTTAAAACAAAGTGAACAAATACTAGTCGCGATTACTCTTTTCATTATTATTATTGGTGCCTATAGTTTGTTGCGCTTTGTTCCTAAATACCAAGATATTAGCTCACTGGAACGCAGCGCTGAAAAAACAGAACGTAAGCTATTAAAGGCCAGAATCCCCAATGAGCCAGATCAAGATGCTCAACAACTACTTTCTCAGTTAGATGATCAAGAGCTAGCTATGGCACTGATTAGTGAAATGGCGAATAGCGTACAACAACATTTGGCCCCTGTAGATTCTCAAGAATTAAAAGTATTAGTTTCTCAGTTAGCTCGTGATCTTAAAGTGCGTATTACCGCCAATGAGCGAATTGAAGGTAAAACGCCTGCGGTAAAAATGATTGCTCAGAAAAAGAGGAAGAAGAAAAAAAACAATAAAACCACTTCAAATGAAGAGACTAAAGATATCGCCCTACCCGCCTCTTACAGTTGGCTAGATAGAATGGCACCTAACACACTATATTATCGACCATTGCAACGCGTTGAATTAGCTGGACAATATCGAAGTATTCGAGAGTTTATTCAAGAGCTAGATAATTTGCCATGGCAAGTTACTGTTGTCAGATTAAAAATTGAGAAACAATCAATCACACCATTACGTGGTTATGCCCAAGCCTTAAAGGCTGAATTAGTGTTGGCATTGTAGGGGGATTAATGGCATTAACTGACGAAAAATTACTAGAAGCAGGGCTTCATTCAGGGCTACTTAAATCAGCAACAATAGATAAGCTTAAGGCTGACGCTCGCCGTAAACGTTGTTCAGTTATTGAGCTGGTGCTGGCCCATTATCGTTTGCCAATCAGCATTTTGCATCGTGCAGTGGCTGAAAAAAGTAATTTGTCATACCTCGAGTCTGCGTCATTCTCTATTGATGAAGACTTAATTAAAAAGTTACCAGTAAGCTTGATTAAGCGTAAATTAATCGTGCCCGTCAAACAAAATGAAAAGACGTTTTTAGTTGTTGCTGATCCTACTGAACGCGCCTCTATAGATGCTATTCAACGCTTGTTAGGTCAAGTATTACCATTAGCAATGACAGATATTAAGTATTTCAATTTGCTTGTTAAACGACAATTTAATCGCAATGCTAATCAAACTGAGGAACCGAGCAAAACGGGTGAAATTGATCTGGTTAGCTTACTGGATGAAATAATCAAAGAAGCCTTTTTAAACAAGGCATCAGATATCCATTTTTTAACCGAAGAAGAAGGGCTAAGAGTCAGGTTACGCATTGATGGAAAATTACGCGACTACCCAATAGAAGCCGATGCAACAGTAGCTGCCGGTTTATCTTCTCGTATTAAAGTACTCGCCAACCTAGATATTGCAGAACAACGTCAGCCACAAGATGGCGGCTGCAGTTATAAACTTGCTGCGCCCATTGATAGCGAATTTAATATACGTGTTGCCACCGCACCAACACGATTAGGTGAACGAATTACCTTACGTTTATTAGGCCAACAAGCTGGTGGAATTACTTTATCAGCCTTAGGTATGCTTGAGGATGATCTTAAGCGGTTCAGACAAGAAATTAAAAAGCCTTATGGCATGGTTTTACTGACTGGCCCAACAGGCAGTGGTAAGTCGACCACTTTGTGTGCCGCATTACAAGAAATCAATAAACCAGATATCAATATTATGACGGTTGAAAACCCGATTGAATATGTTATGCCCGGTGTATCGCAACTACAAACGGGTCTAAAAATTAGTTTTGCTGATGCATTACGCTCATTACTCAGACATGATCCTGATGTGTTAATGGTAGGCGAAATTCGCGATTTTGAAACGGCTGATGTGTCAGTAAAAGCAGCAATGACCGGGCATTTGGTATTTTCAACATTACATACCAATAATGCAGTGAGTGCAGTAACAAGATTAATTGATATTGGCTGTGAAGCTTTTTTAATTGGCTCCACCATGACAGCGGTGATTGCCCAACGACTGGTAAGGCGCTTGTGTGACCATTGTAAAAAAGAAAGGCTAGCAACAGATGACGAATTAAGCGAACTAGCGTGTAATGATAAAGCGCAGACGTTATTTGAGCCGATTGGATGTGCAAATTGCCAAGGGACAGGTTTTAAAGGTCGCTTAGGCTTATTTGAAACACTGTGGTTTGATGAAAGTTTAGCGCGAATAGTGTCACAAGGTTGCAGCGAAGAAGAACTCGAAAAAGCCGCTGGCAGTAATTTAAAGTTCATGTGGGAAGATGGTTGTCAGAAAGTGCTAAAAGGCATGACCACGCTTACTGAAGTGCATGATGTGACGATTGTTAAAACGCGTCAGGCTTTAGGAGAGTAGCCATGCCATTATTTTCCTATACCGTATTAACTATCGCTGGCAATGAATTAACAGGCAAACAACAAGCTTCGGATATTAATGCTGCAATGCAAGCATTACGAGACCGAAATTTACGTGTGCTAGAAATTAAACCAGCCCGAGGGCAAGGTGGCTTTGGTGGTCAAGAAAACTTTACTGACTGGTTAGCTTCACAACGTTCGGTTTCACAGTCAGAACTCATTTTCTTTTTTAGACAAATGGCCTTTATGTTACGAGCTGGCTTAGCCGTTGCTGAATCTTTAACATTAACAAACGATCAAATATCTAGCGCGCGGTTGCGGTTAACCTCAAAACTGATGTTAAAAGATATTGAATCAGGTCATGCTTTGTCTTCTGCGATGAAAAAGCATCCTGATGTATTTCCTGATATGGCGGTTAACCTTATAGTCGCAGGTGAAAACACCGGTGATTTAGACGCAATTATGGAACGGTTAGCTGTTCATTTAGAAAAGAAAGCTGCACTGCGTGCTCAAATGATTAATGCCATGATTTATCCCGTTATTGTGGTTATTGCTGCCATTGGTGTCGCGGCTTTTATGATGCTAAAAATTATTCCTAAGTTTGCTGATTTTCTGCTTGGGCAAGGTAAGGCATTACCGCCGTCAACTCAGGCGTTAATTGATACTTCTAATTATATTCAACAACATGGCATAGTGATCATTGCAACGCTAATTGCTTTCATTGTGCTATTACTACTTGCTTATCAAACCAAACGAGGCCGATTAACTATTGACCATATTTCACTACGCATTCCTGTGATTGGACCCATGATAACTACGGCTTCTATGGGACAAGTCACCTGGGCTTTATCAACTTTATTAGCCAGTGGCATTACCGTTTACCAGTCATTAAAAGTGACTGGTGATTTATTAGCAAACCGCGTATTTTCAGACAAAATGCATCATGCCGCTGAGAGAGTGTTAACGGGTAAAGATATGGCGAGTAGTCTTCAACACCCCAGAATCCCCCGGCTTGTCACACAAATGATTACCGTCGGCGAGCGAACAGGTAGTCTGGATAAAATTTTACAAGAAATGGGCACTTATTATGAGAAGCTTCTTGATATTGCGATTAAGCGTATGACTGCGTTGATTGAACCAGTGATGATCTTACTTATTGGCGCTATGGTGGGCTTTGTTTACTACGCTTTTTTCCAAGCTTTATTTTCATTAGTAGGTGGATAAAAATGAACGTTTTATCAGGTAAAAGATCACTCTTTAGACTATTGATTATTGCTATAACGAGCTTAGCAGCATTAAAAATAGAGGCGACTCAACTCAATAACACCATGAAAGCTCAGCAGCAATATGAAGCGATTAGATCGATACGAGATCCATTCACGCCAAGCTCATTAATGTTTGACACTATGTCAATTAAAGGCAGTGCCTCAGGCGCTAATGGCTATGGATTTATGCGTTCACCTTCTAATGCTAACTTACCTAAAATGCGCCTGCGTGGCTATATCGGTAAGCATGATGATAAACCTATTGCCTTGCTAGAGATCGATGGTAACCGGACTTTTATCATTCATGAGGGTGATGAGATCAATATTGATCCTTCTGTCCCTAATAGTGCCATTCGTATCACAAAAATCACTCGATTTAGTGTCACTGTAGAGGCGGGGATGCTCGGTTCAATTCGAGTTCAAAGATAGTTCAAAGAGAGTTACGTTATATGAAGCAGATAAAATTTATAGTCAAAGTTATAGGTATAGTTATATTAATGCTATCTCACTCTATTATTGCGGCAACAACCGTGAAGGAGATAGAATTTAATAATACCAACTTGATTGATGTGGTGCGAACACTGTCTGAGTTATCAAGCAGCAATATTATTGCGACACCTGCGGCAACAAAGAAAAAAGTGACCATTCATTTAAAAAACATATCGGTTGAAAATGCCTTAAAGTCTATCAGTCGCATTACTGATTTATGGTTTCGCTTTGATGAAGACACCAATACCTACCGTTTAATGACGCGCGAAGAATACGCCAAAGATTTAGTGGTACGAGAAAGTGAGCATATTGAAATTTTTAAGGTAAGAAATGCCAATGTGAGAATAATTGCACAGTCAATTGAAGATTTGTACGGTAGTAGAGTGGTTTTATCATTGGGTGAGCAGGTAGAAGGTGGTTCAAGTAGTTCATCACGTAGTAGCGGTAGCTCAAGTCGTTCAGCAGGCGGCGTTAGAAACTCACGTTCAGCAAATAAAAATCCCTCTCGATCTAACAGTGGCTCAACGAAGCGCTCGTCAAATAACTCTTTTGATACCAGTACACTAACCGTTGACCAATTTGAGCTGCTTTCACAAAACCTAACAGGCTCCACAACAATTAATACTCAAGGGTTAGAACAAGTTAGTGCTCAAGTTCAACCCATTTACATTACGGTTAACAATGAACACAGCATGATTGTTGTGCGAACTGATGATAAAAAGGTACTAAAGGCGATAGATCATTTAGTGAATAAAATGGATATTGCTGTACCACAAGTAATGCTGGAAATGAAAATAATCAGTATCGCACTAGGCGAAGACTTTACCTCTATATTTAATTTTGAATTACAGCCTAGTGGCGGCAATCAGTCTATCCGCCCAGTCAAACTTGGCAATAATGCTCTACCTAATTCAGGATCTGTTGTTTATGAGTTTTTGAATAATCGTTTACGTGCCAATATTGAGTTTTTAGAAAAGAATCAACGTATCAAGGTACTGTCTAACCCTATGATATTAGCTTCTAATCATCGCCAAGCAGAGTTATTCATCGGTGAAGAGAGTTTACTTGTACGCGGTTTTACCTTTAATCCTGCAACAAGAGATAATGGTAATATCGTTTCGCCTGCCTATATCGAAACTGAGACTGAACTACAAGAAATTGGTATCACCTTACGTATTGTACCCAAAATCAATGCTGATAATACAGTGACATTGGCACTTGAACAAGAAAGCTCAGAAATCAAAAAAGGAGGTGCTAGCCTACCAATTTCAGACGGCAATGGGGGGATTTTAAATTTACCTGTCGACACGGTTAACTCTTCGCGACTTACAGGCACGGTAGTAGCAAAAAATAACTTAACTGTCGCTGTAGGAGGTTTAATTAGAAGTAAAAAAACAAGTCACGTACAGAAGGTGCCGATTTTATCTGAGATCCCTATTTTAGGTAATATATTTAAAAGTACCGTTGAAAGTGAGCAAGAAACTGAAACTATTTTATTAATAACGCCAAGAATTCTTATTCGATCGGATGAAAGTGAACGAGTACGGAAAAATGATAACCGTTTTTATCAAGACTTAAATCGTGGTCATCCTGATATTGCGCCTTTTGAAAATAAGTTTATTGGTAAAAAAACACCTATCACAGCACTACCGCCACAAGTTGATAAACAGCAGCTATACATGAACATGAGTCAATATGCCGCTGAAATGGTGCGTATTCCTATTATTGAACGAATTAGAAGTAAGGATTATCAACCTGTTAGGTATAGTAATGAAAACATAAATGAATTATTAAATAATACTAATTTCAATGTGAATGCTGTCGCTAGTTGGCAGCGTGATGGCCTGTTTGTCACCGTGGTTGAAGTCATTAATACCTCAACACAACCTGTGATAGTAGATAATCAACGTATCACTGGCCGTTGGCTTGCCTCTTCCATAGAGAGTAGTAGCTTAGCACAGAAAAATAATACAAATGATAGAACCTATATGTATTTGATATCAACCTCGTCATTTGAAGAGTCACTTGCTAATGGCAAATAAAAATACTCAAAACAATATTTTAGTACCATTACTTTTACTAAGCCCTGTTACTTGGTCTGCACCGCCGTTGAAAATTCATGTTTTTGAACAAAAAAAGCAAGAGGAGAACCCTAATCAAGGTTCTCAACCTCCCCTACTTAAAATGCATGTATTTGAACAACAGCAAAAACAAGCACCAATGAATCAAAATACTCAAGCCCCTCTCCTTAAAGTGCATGTATTTGATAGCTCACCAGTAATGAAAAATAATGCCGTTGTAGCTAAACGTTATACTAACAAAAATGCTCAAGAGAAAGACAAGTTAGCTTTATCCTATGTAAAGTCTGAAAGTTACCTCAAAGTAGGTTATCGACACGATGATCTTCAATGGTCAATTGCAGGAGCAGACGGGACTCCTAATATCTTGTCTGAGTTAACTTGGAAAGATATTAAAATAGCAACCATTAGCTCAGGTACAACGTTATTATTTGAATCAAATTGGCTTATTAACTTAAACCTTCTATTCGGGAGTATTTATAGCGGTGAGAGTCAGGACTCGGACTACCTTGGTGATAAGAGAACCCTTGAGTTTTCTCGTTCAAATAATAGTGGCGATGAAGGCTCAGTATTAGACATATCAGCGGCTACTGGTTATCACTGGACCTTTCCTTTTAACCAAAAATCTCCTTATCCGAACATAGAGTTAAGGCCTCAAATAGGCCTAAGTTATTATTCGCAAAATTTAAAAGCAACAGATGGTAATCAAACTGTTGCTTCTGACTTTATTGAATTTCCTTTAGGGACTTTTCCCAGTTTAAATGCGACTTATGATGCAACATGGTTTGGTCCATGGTTGGGTTTAAAGACTAAATTTAACTTTACTGAGTCATTTTCACTGAGCCTAAATCTTGAGTACCATTATGTAAAGTATAGTTCAACTGCAGACTGGAATTTAAGAGGAGAGTTTTCGCACCCAGAAAGTTTTACTCAAAAAGCGGATGGTTATGGTTTAATTGGTGATATTGAAGGAAAATTTAAATTGGACACACAACTAGCTTTAAACCTCTCAATTAGCTATCAAGATTGGCAGGCTCATAACAATGGTGTCGATAAAATATTCCTCTCTGATGATACGACACTAACAACACAATATAACGGTATTGATTGGAAGTCTTTCGGTGCTAATGTTGGTTTTGTATATAGCTTTTAATTTATATACCTGTTCCACTTGAAGATGCATGATTCAGCTGGAATTAGAAACGTCTTTAGGCAAGGCATTGATTGAAGAGAATGGTTGCTCCCTTATCAAAATCAATAACGTAGCATAAAGAGTTTCTAAGCCAGCCCTTTGGGGAAGGCCGAGCAAATCATACTCTGCGTTACATTTCTTTTTCAGGGAATAACCCTAAATAAAAAAATGCGCTTTGATTATGAGTTGCTCAGACTTCCTGAAACGAGCATCTTCAAGTGGGACGGGTATAACTTTTTTGACGTGGATAAATTGAAAAATAAATAATGAATAAATAACACTAAGTTTATCTAATTCGTTACTGTTTCAACTAACACTTAGCACTATTATTCTCTAAGAAATCTAAAAACTTATCTTCTGGCATTGGTTTCGCATAATAGAAGCCTTGAACTTCATCACAACCTAGTTCGATTAAACGCTCTTGCTGTTCTATTTCTTCAATCCCTTCAGCAATCACTTTAAGGTTCATTTTTTTCCCTAAATCAATAATAGTTTCAGCAATAACTGACTGGCCTTCTTTTACAATATTGGTAACAAAAGTACGATCTACTTTCAGGCGATCTAATGGTAATTTTTGTAAGTAACTCAATGAAGAAAAACCCGTACCAAAGTCATCAAGCGCAATACTAATACCATAGGATTTTAATTTTTCTAAAGCATCAATAATCACTTGTGGATCATCCATCAAAATGTTTTCAGTTATTTCTAATTCCAATCGACTAGGTTTTATTTGATGGGTTTCAATAGCGTTGAGTACTGTATCAACAAAATTACCCCGTCTAAATTGTGGAATAGATACATTCACTGAAATAGTTATACCGTAGAAGTTTTTCTCTTTTAACGACTTGATCTGGGCACACGCTTGATTAACAACCCAGTCACCAATTTCGATGATTAGTCCTGAGTATTCAGCTAATGGGATAAAGACTGCGGGAGAAATAAAATTACCATCTATAGTTCGCCAACGAAGCAAAGCTTCCGCACCAATAACTTTACCAGAGTTTAACGATAGCTGAGGTTGATACCATAACTCAAGTCGATCATCGGCAAAGTCAGTACGTAATTGCCTGATCATATTTAAACGCCATTGCGTTTCATCTTCCAAATCAGGATTATAATAAGCAAAATGCTCTAAGCGTTTTTTCTTGGCTAGATTTAAAGCGATATTAATTCGATTTAACACTTTAACACCGCTGATCTTGGCATGCTCTTTAGTACAAAAACCAAAACAAGCATTAATAGGGAGTTTTTGTTCACCCGCGGTAAAAGGTTCTTCAAATAAGGCAATCAATGTATCAGCCGATATACAATCAGCAGAGCCAATAAGACCAAAAACATCAGCACCAACACGAGCCACTTTACAATTACAACTTAAACTTTGTAAACGTTGAGCAACAGCAGATAAAAGTTGATTACCAACATCTTGTCCTAGTGCATCATTTACATCGCTAAAATGGTTTAAATCAATAAGTGCTGCAACATCATTTTCACAATCATTTTTGGCGAACGTATCCAGCAACCGAACAAACGCCAATCGGTTAGGTAAACTTGTTAACCAATCTTTATAAGCTGCATTGTTAAGCTTTTGAAATAGATGTACATTTTCATAGCCTATCGCGACTCCAGTTAAAAACACCTCTAGTAATTGCTTTTGCACATCACTAAGTGGCTCTGCTAAAGTAAGATAAATTACCGCCCGATAACTACCCTTTGCTAAATATAAGCAAAGCGAATTATCTAAATATTGGTGAGTTTTCTGAGTAAAACATGTTTTAACTTGCTGATTGATTTGATCATTTTTTAAGGTATCTAATTTTTGCTTTTCTAAAATAGAAGAAAACCCTTGTTGCGCGATTATATAAAAACTTAAATCATTAGCATTTTCAATAATGCCCTGACCTCGCGCGCAAAATAAACAATCAATACTTTGATCTATTAATTGTGCTAACTGTTTTAAAGTACCTAGCGTATATTCAGGAATAGAATGAAGTTCGAGTAAGCCAGAAGATCCAGTCACAATTTTCTCTAATCCCTGACGACTTTCCGTAACCGTAGCAATTTGTTGGTAAGAACGAATAGCGGCATATACGGTAGTAACTAATTTTCGGCGGGTTAGCTCTGTTTTTGTTTTGTAATCATTAATATCATATTCTTTAATAACACTTTCTTCAGGAGCATAACCAGGTTGGCCTGTTCTTAATACGATACGAATATCTTGTCGTAGCAATTTTTCACGAATGTGTTTAACAACATTCAAACCTGCATCATCAGTTTCCATTACCACATCAAGCAGTACCAGAACAATATCATCGTTTTCTTCAATTAATTTACAAGCATCTTGCCCTGAGTAGGCGTGGAGGTATTCTAGGCGGCGACCTAGTACAATTAAATCAGATAGTGCTAACTGGGTAACGGAGTGAATCTCTGGATCATCGTCAACAATAAGGACTTGCCAGGCTTCTCCACCGCTACCATCTAGAATCTCATCTTCATCACTATCATCGATAAATAAGAAGTCATCGTGTGAATTTTCTGATGCTTGCATACTGCCCTCAAGTAATTAAAACGACTATTAACGATAAATTAAATAAATCCCTTAAAGCTATTTATGATTAAGCCAACTTATTAACATAACTATAACTTAACTATACCTTAATGCTACTTTTTTACGTTTTTCTTTTAAGAAAAAGATCTTCCTTTCCCCACATACTAAAAGCCCTTTTGACTTTATTCAATAAATCCATACAATTATTTTTTACAATTTGCTATGGTTATAGAGGTAAGGTGCTAATAACAAAATAATAATTTATTTGTTATTAATTGAAAATCGTGTCAATTCTCAAGTATAGGGAAGGAAAAATGAAAACAGGTAAAACTTCAGTTATTGTGATCGACGAATCCAATGAAAACAATAGCAACCTTCCCCTTGAAAATGTCGATCAAAAAAAACAATCGACTGATTCCCCAGTACATGATCAGTTTTTCAAAATAACTCAACAATTCGGCCTTGAAGCGGCGATTCTTCCGATTGAAAAACAAATGCCTATAGAAGATCGAAGCACAAAGCGTGAACGATTGGCAAACTTGCGTAAACAAAAAAACATTGAAACAATTATGGAAAAAACTTTTTCTTATTGTGCGAGTAAATCAATTAACAAAAGAACGGATTTAGATTGGTTTAATCGCTATATTACCTTAGCTGAAGATGTTAGTAATAAAACCATGCAAGATTTATGGGCCAAAATATTAGCGGGGGAATTATATCGCCCTGGTTCGTATTCACTCAAAGCATTAAAAGTATTTCGTGACATGAGTATTGTTGATGCAAAACTATTTGCGAAGGCATGTTCTTTAGCAGTAAAAGATCAAAGTAAACAAAATATACGTATTATTTCAGGTGTCTATCAACAACCAGGCCTCTTCAATTTTTTTAATAAAGATAGGCAAAAACATATTAATTTAAGTCACTTTGGTTTGAATTATGCCGACATATTGTCATTAGCTGAGAACCATTTACTTTATCAACAAGAAAGTGAATCTAATATGATGGCAAGTGGTGACTCTCTCAACTTTACTTACAATGGTTTACCGCTAAAGTTGAATGGTAAAAAGCCAAATATTACCTTAGAGTTTTATAAGTTTACTCCGATAGGCACCGAGTTAGCTCATTTGATCAGCGATAAGCCTGACGATGATTTTTTAACTATGCTGAAACAGCAACTATTTCATCATTTTGAGATAAGCTCAAGCGAGTAATGAGTACAAAAAAGTATATTATTCGTTACTCATTACTGTTAAAGATTAACTAAATTTATATCCCATCACCGTCCGTATGCAAACCACATTCTCGTTGACCTGGACCAAAGCGCGTTTCACTTTCATCCATACCTAAAGTTAATGGTTTAGTACTATGAACATCACCAACAGAAACATAACCTTCATCCCATAACGGATGATAAGGCAAGTTATTCTTCGTTAAATATTGATGAACATCTCTATTATGCCAATCAATAATTGGATGAACTTTAAAACGACCACGCAATATACTAACCACTGACAAGCCTTGTCTATGATCAGATTGCTGACGACGCACACCAGAAAACCAAGTACCACAATTTAACTCAGATAAACCACGCTCTAGCGGTTCAACTTTGTTTTTTCTATTGTACTGCTTTAACGCTTCGTCATCTTGTGCCCATTGTTCGCCATATTTAGCTAATTGCCAAGCGGCACTTTCAACGGCACTATACACGTGTAAATTTAAATTTAAACGTTCGGTTAGTTGCTCGATAAAACGATAAGTCTCTGGAAATAAATGTCCCGTATCAGTTATTAACACTGGAATATTAGGATCTACTTGCGTCATCATATGCAACATAACAGCTGACTGAATACCAAAGCTAGAAGACAATACAAACTGACTTGGCAGGTTTTCCATCGTCCATTCTATACGCGCAAGCGGAGTCTTCTTCTCTAAATCTTCATTCCACTGCGCTAACCAAGGTTTAGGTAAAGAAGCAGGGAAGCGATTATTTATAGGCGCATTTACTATGGGTGCATTATTTACCAAAGCACTTGGTTTGGTAGGCACGAGTGTATTAGTCATCATAAAAATCCCTGACACTTATTTTGACTTCATTAACAATGCCTGCACGGACAACGAAGTCACCAAATGCTTCGGTATCATTACGCTCTGCTGACCAACGAGCTGTCAACGCATCAATTTCATTTAATACGCCAGCTTCATCAACATTTTCTTTATAAAGCTTTGGTACTCTTGAGCCAGCTAAGTCACTACCTAGATACATATTGTATTTACCCGGTCCTTTCCCTACTAACCCAATTTCAGCCAACATTGCTCGGCCACAGCCATTAGGACAACCTGTTACGCGCAAGATAATGCTTTCGTCTTTTAAGCCATTCTTAGAAAGAATAGTTTCAACATCATCCACTAAACCAGGTAAGTAGCGCTCTGCTTCAGCCATCGCTAATGGACAGGTAGGAAATGCAACACAAGCCATTGAGCTCTTACGTTGGTTAGATACACCGTCATTAATTAAGCCATGATCACGTGCTAGCTTTTCAATTGTCGCTTTATCTTCAGGTGTAACACCAGCAACGATTAAGTTTTGGTTAGCTGTTAAACGGAAGTCGCCTTTGTGAATTTTAGCGATTTCTAACATACCAGTTTTTAATGCTTTGCCATTAAAATCAAGAATTCTGCCGTTTTCAATGAATAAAGTTAAGTGCTCTTTACCATCGATCCCTGCAACCCAACCGAAGCTATCACCACGGTGAGTAAATTCGTATGAACGAGATTCAGAAAACTCTACATCCGCTCTACGTTCTACTTCAGCTCTGAATGCATCAGCACCAACTCTATCTAATGTATATTTGGTTTTAGCATTTTTACGGTTAACACGGTTACCCCAATCGCGTTGCGTAGTTACAACAGCCGCTGCAACATCTAACACGCGCTCTTTAGGAATAAAACCAAAGTCATCAGCACAACGTGGGTAAGTAGCAGTATCACCATGTGTCATGGCTAAACCGCCACCAACAAGTACGTTAAAACCAACTAATTTACCATCTTCACTAATAGCAACAAAGTTTAAGTCATTTGCATGAACATCAATATCGTTGTTTGGCGGAATAACCACCGTTGTTTTAAATTTACGCGGTAAGTAGTTGCTACCTAAAATTGGTTCAACTTCTTCACCTTCAGTGGTTTCAACACGTTCTTCATCTAACCAAATTTCAGCGTATGCACGAGTTTTTGGTAATAAATGCTCACTGATTTTAGTCGCCCATTCGTAAGCTTCTTGGTGTAACTCTGACTCAACAGGGTTAGACGTACAAAGTACGTTACGGTTAACATCACCCGCTGTTGCAATTGAATCTAAACCAACACTGTTAAGTGTTTGATGCATCAGTTTAATATTTGGTTTTAATACACCGTGAAACTGAAACGTTTGACGTGTAGTTAAACGTATGCTGCCATAAGAAGTGTAATCATCGGCAAACTTATCAATAGCTAACCATTGATCAGTGCTAATAATGCCGCCAGGTAAGCGTGCTCTAAGCATTACATTGTGTAATGGCTCAAGCTTTTGCTTCTGACGTTCTGCACGAATATCACGGTCATCTTGTTGGTACATACCATGAGTACGAATTAATTGAAAATTATCGCTGGTAAAGCCACCAGTCATTCTGTCTTGTAAATCATCTGCGATTGTTCCACGTAAAAAGTCACTTTCAGCTTTTAAACGTTCGTTATCAGCCTGCTTACCTTCAACAATCAATACAGGGTTTTCTACTTTTGTTAAATCGTTGCTCATTAGTAAACATCCTTCTGGTAACGCTTATTAGATCTAAGTGATTTTAAATAGTCTTCTGCTTGTTCTGCAGTTAATTTTCCGTGCTCTGCAATGATTTCAATCAAGGTTTGATGAACATCTTTTGCCATGCGGTTAGCATCGCCACATATATATAAATGTGCGCCACGTTCAAGCCAAGCAAAAACTTCACTTGCTTGTTCTTTTAATCTGTCTTGTACGTAAACTTTTTCTGCTTGGTCACGAGAGAAAGCAACATCCATTTTTGTTAACAAACCTGATTTAAGATAATTCTGCCATTCAACTTGGTACAAAAAGTCTTGGGTGAAGGTTTGGTCACCAAAAAACATCCAGTTATCACCGCTCGCTTCATCTGCTTCACGTTGTTGCATAAAGGCTCTAAATGGCGCAACACCAGTACCTGGGCCAATCATAATAACAGGAGTGTTACTGTCACTAGGTAAGCGGAAGTTATCATTGTGTTCAACAAAAACACGTACTTTTTGACCTTCTTCTAAACGGTTTGCTAAGAAACTTGAAGCGCCACCTGTACGAGGTTCACCATTCGCATCAAAACTAACTAAACCAACAGTTAAGTGTACTTCTTCTTCTACTTCAGCTTGAGCTGATGCAATAGAATATAAACGAGGCGTTATTTTACGTAATGCCTCAACAAAAAATTGTGGATCAATTTCAGTTTTAGCCGCTTTTACCACATCGATAATTTGGTGCTCGCCAGCGTATTCTCTGGCAGAATTTTTATCAGCAGCAATCGCAGTAAGCTCTTTATTGCCAGAAATCTTCGCCCAAAACTCAACAAATGCAGGTGCTGTTTGTGTAATTTCTAACTGTGTGGTTAAGGCATCAGTTAGTGTGAATACCTGATTTGCACCATTGGTTTTCAACTTAACTTTTTCTTCACCAGTCAGCTTTAACGTAGCAATTAATTCAGCCACTAAGTTAGCATCATTTTCAAACCAAACACCTAACGCGTCACCGACTTGATAAGTTAAGCCAGAATCACCTAAGTCAATTTCAATATGACGAACGTCTTTCGCAGAATCACGACCAGTAATTTTTTGGCTTAAAGAGAACTCTGCCGCATAAGGGTTTTGTTTATTGTATTGACTTGTTGCTCCTGCTGTTGGTAAATCAACAACGGTGGCTAAAGGTGCATCTGTTTGGATAAGCTCTTCTTTTAACGTTTCAACAATGTTTAACGTCCAGCTTTCACTATCAGTGTCGTAATCGACATCACAATCTATGCGAGGTGTTACTTGTTTAGCACCTAATGCTTTTAGGCGCTCGTCAAAATCTTTACCTGTTTGGCAGAAAAATTCATAACTGCTATCACCTAATGCTAATACGCTATAGCTTAGGTTAGGTAATTTAGGTGCTTTTTTACCTAATAAAAACTCATGAAACTCAATAGCATCGTCAGGTGCTTCACCTTCGCCATTGGTACTCGCTACAATTAACAAATGCGTTTCATTTTTTATTGATTTTACTTTATAGTCAGCAGTATTTTTCAATACAACACTAATACCTGCAGCTTTTGCGCTTTCAGCGAGTTTGCTAGCAACACCCTTAGCATTGCCAGTTTGAGATGCATACAAAATAGTTAATGTTTTAGCCGCTACAGGTGCTAGCGCAGGAGAAAGCTTAACACTTTGCCCAGATTCACTTTTTGCGGCAAGATAACCACTGGCCCATGCAAGTTGCAAGGATGAATAGCTTGATGTGGCTTGCTGTAACAATGCAAGCTGATTCACATCAAGTGCACTTGATGTATGATTTAAGTTTTGCTGTAAAGATAGCTGCTCTTGTGGCATGAGAATATTCACCTATAACGATTTATAAGTGAAGGATAAACAAGAATGCGCAAAACTAAAAAGAATAGATAACGATTTTTTATATCAAAAAGTAATATAAGGAGTACTGTAATAAAAATGCTTAGACAATAAAAAGCTTAACAGCTATGTTATTCATAACACCTACCCTACTGAGTTTGACAATTATTACTGTAAAAAACGTTTCTTTATATCTGATTTTAATTTTTATTTTTTACTGTAACCAAGGTTATAGTCAAGAAGGAACGCTAATTTATAAATACAAGTCAGCTAATGGTGTACCATCTTTTTCAGATGTTCAGCCACTAAGTGCCGTCTATGAACAAGTAAGAATTGGTTGCTATGCATGCCAATTAAACTCTCTCGTTGATTGGCATAATGCCGTACTCTATTTAACGCAATACCATGGTGTTATAGAAAAGGCTGCAAACCTTTATAAAGTAAACCCAGCGTTTATCCGTGCAATTATTCATGCTGAATCTCATTTTAATGCCAAGGCAGTCTCTAAACAGGGGGCACTGGGGTTAATGCAATTAATGCCGACAACAGCTCAAGCACTTGGCGTAAAAAATCCATTTATTGCTAAGCAAAACATTTATGGTGGTGTAAAGCATTTAGCGCATTTACTAAAAGTATATCAGGGGAATAATCGTTTAGCCGCTGCCGCTTATAATGCAGGAGAAGGTGCAGTAAAGAGGTATTCAGGCATACCTCCTTTTGCAGAAACTAAAGTCTATGTTGAGCGAGTTGATATATTATATCAACGCTATCAACTGGCGATTAAAATTTAAGCTAGCTACATAAATGAAAAATCCCTGTCGGCATGTAACCTATTAGGGATCTATACCCGTTCCACTTGAAGATGCTCGTTTCAGGAAGTCTGAGCGACTCATAATCAAGGCACATTTTTTATTAAGGGTTATTCCCTTAAAAAGAAATGTAACGCTGAGTATGATTTGCTCAGCCTTCCCCAAGGGCTGGTTTAGAAACGCTTTATGCTTCGTTATTGATTTTGAGAAGGGAGTAACCATTCTCTTCAATCAATGCCTTACCTAAAGTCGTTTCT
>MAAC01015739.1_pt1 | contig 51836 bp, 40 predicted proteins | sample 1115981 | NCBI WGS metagenome assembly MAAC01 (sample SAMN04961126, study PRJNA320927) | seawater metagenome | isolation source: sample BD02T64 sea water enriched with oil for 64 days | place: USA:Gulf of Mexico | collected 2013-07-27 | reverse complement strand
CGAAGGGTTTACAAGAGACCCTGACAGGGTTCACCGTTTTTACAATCAGCGACGTGACCAACTACTCCATCAAGGTATAGAACCTAATCCCGCTCATTTTGCCTTGGCAGATTTTGAGCACCGGTTTTCTGGTAATTACACTCTGATTACCCAGAATATTGATGACCTACATGGGCGGGCAGGCTCAAACAGCCCATTGCATATGCATGGTGAACTATTCAAAATTCGCTGTAGTCAATCTGGCCGTCTCTTTGAGTGCAGAGAAAACACCACCCCTTTGTCAAAGTGCCTCTGCTGCGGGTTGCCAGGAAACCTGCGCCCTCATGTTGTATGGTTTGGAGAGATGCCTCTCTACATGAATGAAATTTACCAGGCCCTGAACAACTGTGATCTATTTATCGCCATTGGCACTTCCGGCAATGTCTATCCAGCCGCTGGATTTTTTGAAACAGCCAAAATGGTGGGAGCCCACACTGCGGAGTTGAATCTTGAAGCCTCACTCAATGGCTCTCAATTTGCGGAACAGCACTATGGCCCGGCCTCTGAGGTGGTGCCCCACTATTTAAAGACCATTACTAACTGAAGACCCATGCTAGCTAGCCTGACACATTGACTAGGATTATTTCCAACCCACTTCATCATCTGCAGTTTCCTCCCAATCATGATCTGTTTCTTTTACCGCATAGAGGAGACAATCACTGATGGCAATATCTGGATTAGTCGTCGCCATAAATAATTTGAGCGTTGTTCGAGGGTAAAGCTTACCTCCCTCCTCTACAAAAAGGTCATCAATAACATCTTCACCCTGCCCATCTAGTGCCCTGAGTACATGAATACCACGTGGCCCCAGCCAAGCCAATGCTGTGCCCGGCCTAACTACACCAAAATTACGACGATCTATGTGATAAGGGAGGGTAATATCCCTATTTGGCTGAGGCTCATCGTCATAACACAGACGCCCCCCGTCATTCAGTTCAAGGCGCACCGGGTGATGGTAGACATCCATTTCCTCCATAGCGATAGATGTATACAGCTGAGACTTTGTAAAAAATCGTGTCAGACCCTGATACGCGATATCATCAGATTGCACCTGCATAGAGCCGCCGCACTCTACCGTGAGCACGGGGCAACCCAGATCAGAAACCTCCATCAAAGCACCAAGACGATGTCCCGTGATAATCAACCGATGGGTAAACAGTGTTGCCAAATCCAGATAGCGCGTATGGGGCTCCACGCAAACAGTAAATGCTGGTCCCTCCCCAGAAGTGTTATGTATATCAATAACAGCTTCTGGTTGCGCCGTACGAATAATATCAAGAAGTGCCTCTGCCACGGCACCCTGATGGCCCTCAAAAGGAGGGGAAAATAAGCGATTCATATCCTGCTGACCCGGCAAAAAACGATGTGAAAATAGCGGCTCAGCCAACGCTGCGTCAACGTACACCACCGCCAGCAACAGGGTCACTTCAGGTTGACAGCCCGAACATAACAGCTGGTGAACAGCATTTAATCCAGAAGGTTCATTGCCGTGTAATAACGTCACCATCACCCGACAACGAGAATTATCTCGGCCATTGAGATGTATAATCGTCGGCCCGCCCAACTCGGCTAAAAAAGCCGGTACTGTGGAAGCAATTTGCTCAGGCGTGGGGTTGTACCAATGACGGAACACCGCATCTTGTAACATCAAACGGAACCTCCGAACTTGTTAAATATCGCTCCATTCCGAAACAGGGGTATTGGAAATCGAGCGCTCTCCGTAAGCAGCAACTAGCTGCCGACAGGCCTCCATCCTGCTGAGCGAGCCAGATAGTAATTTAGAGTATTGGGTCATCTGCCATATTGCACCAGTACGACCATTACTTAATCGATCGTCGATCACAGCCAGCAACCGTTGGGACTCCAGGTAATCAACTCCTATTTTTTCTAACCCTTGGGCGGCTACGGGCAATAGCTGACGTACTACCTCAACCAACGGCCTTTCCTGCAATCCATTTTGGGCGATATCTGGCCACAAAACTTTTGCCTCTAAACCAAACTGTGCTGCTCGATAAAAATTGTATTCAGCATAGGGGAATGGAAGTGCCGACAGCAAGGGAGCGACCTGATCAACCAGTCCTTCAGCCAGGCCAATAAACAGAGCTGAATTTGCGGCCATATCTATGGGTGTTGGCCCAGCGGGTAAAGCACGCATTTCAATCCTGAGATGTGCATCACCTTCAGGGTCATAAATGGGCCTATTCCACGACCAGATGGTGCCATCGTGAAGGCAGAGCTCCTCCAAGCGAGGAACCCCTCCTTGCTCAACGACCTTAACGGGATCTTCTTCTGTTCGAAGCGGAATCATCGGACGATATAGCTGCACCATTTCCCGGAATAACACCATAGGGTCATCACTCAACCATCCATGACCGAAGCTGACTCTTTCAGGATCTCGCCATTCATAACCTACCGTACCTCGGCCATCGATAGACTGCTTGAACAATGGCACCCGGGTTTCATGCCACAAGCGGTGTCCTAATAACAGCGGTGAATTGGCGGCCAAACCAAGTACCAGCGGTGTGACCAGTTGTATACAGTTCCAGAGTGGCGTGAAACGGCTCGGTGCCACCCGGTAATGAAGCTGAAAAGAGGTACAAGCCCCCTCCATCGTCACATCACTCTGAACCAAGTGAATGGCATCCTCCCCATCAATATTGATACCACAGGACTGATCACGCATCTGATGGAGCACATTAGCAAGCGCATGATATCGAGGTTCATCCGTCATTGCGCTTTCACCAAAATCATCTCTGCGCAGGGTGGGCAGAATACCAATGGGCAACACAGACCCACCCTCCTTCTCAGTTAAAAGCTGAAGTCGGTGTAATGCATCAAGCATTTGTTGCTCAAGAGTGGAAAAAGGTACACCAGCCGCTTTCACTGGGTTGAGGTTGTACTCAAGGTTGTAGCGATTCAATTCTAGGGTTAGCCGAGGATCATCAAACTGCTTTTGGATAGCCACATTTTTGGGAAGAGGTAGCCCCTGGCGATCTAGGAGATAAAGTTCTAACTCAGCACCGATACTGGCTTCGCCACACCCAAACCCAGGCCTTTCAAGAAGCAACTCAAGTGCATTCAAACACCGATGTAGTTTATGCCCAAATGCATTAAAGTCACGTTGGCTGAAACTGGTCTTGTTGATCGCCCGTCCCATTCCACTCCCTTTTTTATGGGGAAATTCACCCGATGTGAAACAGCTTGGTCAAGTTACATTACAGTTTAGTTCATGATTTACATTTAGCTAAAAATAGCTATCTCACACAGCCTCTCTTATTGTTCATCCTCGGCTGAACACAGGGACCCGCTAGCCACTGAAGGATGCAGACTTTCCAGTGTCTTGGAACGTCCAGATGTAGTCACAATCCTGGCGTGAGTTCGCTTTAGCTGTCGAGGCTCCAATACACCACAGGAGTGTGCAATCATCCCAACATCATAGGTCATATTAAAAATATAATTAGCCACCCGCTCTGACTTTAACGCAGGATTCAAGCCACGTTGCAGCTTCGGGTCATGTGTCGTCACACCGGTAGGACAAGTATTTTTGTTGCATTGCATCGCCTGAATACAGCCCAAGGAAAACATAAACCCACGAGCACTGGCCACAAAATCTGCACCCGCACACAGCGCCCAAGCCACACCAGAAGGAATGATCATTTTTCCAGAAGCGATCACTTTTATTCTATCGCGCAATCCATAGCCACGGAGAACATCTATCACCTCTGGTAAGCTCTCATTAATCGGCAGCCCCATAAAATCAAGTAATGGTTTGGGCGCTGCACCAGACCCTCCTTCCGCTCCATCTATGGTAATAAAGTCCGGAGCTGACTCTATTCCTCGCTCCAGAACTAAACGAAATAAATCTTCTAACCAGTCTGTGTCACCAATGACACTTTTAAATCCAACCGGCTTCCCAGTAATGTCACGCACCTTGGCAATCATATTCAATAGGCTTTCGGCATCGACAATCTCCGAGTGACGATTAGGGCTTATGGCATCTTCACCCACCTCAATGGTACGGATAGTGGCAATTTCTTCTGTCACCTTGGCGCCGGGTAAAATCCCGCCCTTACCAGGTTTGGCTCCCTGACTTAATTTAATTTCAAACATTTTAACTTCAGGATGTGCTGCGACCTCACGTAAACGCTCTTCACTGAGGTTCCCTTTCCCGTCACAAACACCGAACTTGGCAGTACCAATCTGAAAAACAATGTCACACCCCCCCACTAAGTGATAGGGAGATAACCCACCTTCACCCGTGTTTAACCAACAACCCGACTTTGCTGCTCCACGAGATAGTGCTTGAACAGCAGGCTTCGATAGCGCGCCATAACTCATTCCAGATATGTTGAGTAGGGATGCTGTTGTATAAGGCTGATTACAATAAGGGCCAATCGTTATTGGACTGGGAGCCACCGCATCTTCACCTCGAGTGGGATATGCACAATTCACAAAATAGATAGAGCCCGCGGGTCGTAAGTCACGTGTTGAACCAAAGGCCAGGGTGCGATCAATATCTTTGGCAGCCCGGTATACCCAGGAGCGTTCCGAGCGATTAAAGGGCAATTCCTCGCGATCCATAGCAAAAAAGTACTGTCGAAAAAACTCACCCATATGTTCGAACATATAGCGGAAACGACCTATCACAGGGTAATTTCGACGAACCGCCTGTCGAGTTTGGGTAACGTCAAGAATATAGAGAACGATCACTAAAATGATCATCAACCCAAGCAAGACAACAAGTAATGCAGCGAAGAAATTGAGAATGGTGTACACCCAGCTGGAGGATATTGTTTCCATCATGTCTTCCTATGTTCTCTCTATGATGCCAACCAAAACATATGCCTATGGATTAGACGATGACCATTATGTTAGGTAGGTACAACGTACCATCCAATTGACCTAAGCAGTAGTCTATCGTAATAAAAATCGGCATAATCTCGCCTTACTTCTGTTGTCCCAAAGAGTATGCCAAAGAAGATTCTACGACGGTGGTTACCTGACCCCCATAAAATTGTCAAAAGCCGTGCTATTCGGTGGATGGGACCTTTAATAAGGGATCCAAACCTGTTTCATATTAACAGGTCCTCTATCTCAGCCTCCTTCTTTATCGGCCTATTTTGTGCCTTCCTGCCCATTCCAGGGCAAACCGTTGTCGCTGCCGTACTGGCACTCTTATTTCGAACCAATCTACCTGTTGCTATGGCTCTGATCTGGGTCAGCAACCCACTTACCTTTGCCCCCATGTTCCTGTTCAGCTACGGTACAGGCGCCTGGCTACTTGGCCATGAGGTAACGACATTTAGTATAGAGCTAAGCTGGGATTGGGCCGTCACCCAAGGTAGCGCTATTTGGCTCCCCTTATTAATAGGCAGTTTATTCTGTGGCCTGATCAGTGGCGCCATAGGCTATGTCGTCATCCACCGTCTATGGCGCTGGAAAGTGATCAAGAATTGGGAAGCGCGCAACAAGGCACGTGAGAAAAAATCTTCAGAGGAAAACTAAACCCTATACTTTGTCCCTCCTATTTTATTCATAACGCAACACTTCAGCGGGCCGAGTGCGAGCTGCACGCAACGCAGGGTATAGGGTCGCAAGAAAGTTTAATCCAAGCGCCACGGCAACAATCAATAACACGTCACCCCACACCAGCTCTGATGGCAAATAATCTATTGGATAAACTTCTGAACTAAGAAAATGAAACCCCAGCATTGATTCAATACCACTCACTATGGCAGATGCCTTCCACGCACAGCTGATGCCAATGATGGCACCCAAAAGTGAGCCCACAGCACCAATAAGAAACCCCTGAGTCAGAAAAACAGTAATAATTTCACTATTGGTCGCACCTAGAGTCTTCAGGATAGCAATGGCAGAACGCTTATCAAGCACGGTCATCATCAGCATCGAAATAACATTAAAAACAGCAATACCTATAATCAAAAAAACCAGCAAAGAAACCATGTTCCGAGACATTCTGATGGCCTGATACAGGTTTCCGTGGGTTTGAATCCAATCGGAGAACCGATAACCAGGAGCTAACACTCGGAGAAGGTCAAATCCTGTTTGACGTACCTGAAAAATATCATTCAATTTGACCTGAACACCCTGAGGTCGGCCACCAGTGCCTGCCAGAGACCCCACCACATCGAGCTGGGCCAATACGAGGTGCTGATCAATGGTTGTATGCGTTTCAAAAACCCCTCCAACAGTAAATGCACTAATGGTAGGTGCAATCTGACGGTTTTTCTGTACTCCTACATAAGGCACCAGCAATGTCACTCGATCACCCACGGAGACCATTAATTTCTCAGCCACACCTTTTGCCAACAGCAGTGTCTTTTCACTCTCCTGCAAACTAGCCAGAACTTCAGGAAGTACAAACTGACCAACAAACTCACCACTGAGGGCTCCATCAACGCCCAACACCTCCACTGGCCGTGTCTTTCCGCGACTGGTCAGCATCCCTTCGACTTGGTTGAACGGCATTGTGGCACGCACATTTTCCTGAGCCTCCAACACCTCCATAAGAGCAGGGACATCTTCAACCCCACCATCCTTGAACAGTCTGACATGCGGAACCGCACCAAGAATTCGGGATTCCATCTCGTGATCAAACCCATTCATTACCGACATCACCACGATCAACAGTGCCACACCGAGTACAAGCCCAAGAATAGCCAATAGAGAAATAAAGGAGACCAACCGGTTACGACTACCCGATGCAAAATTCCTCAGGCCGATATAAAGCGGAAATGGCTTAAACACTAGGGCTACCCACCATTGCTATCTGTATTCACAGATTCAACGGATGCCGTCACATTAACTAGCGTGCCATTCTCAAGAGACAGAATACAGTCCATTTGAGAGGCCACATGACGATCGTGTGTCACCACAACAAAGCTAATGCCCAGCTCACGGTTCAATTTCAACAACAGAGTTAGCACGGTTTCTGCTGTGACTGGATCAAGGTTACCGGTAGGTTCATCCATTAATACACAGGAGGGCTGAGTAACTAATGCTCTAGCAATCGCCACTCGCTGACGCTCCCCTCCGGAGAGTTCAGATGGCTTGTGGTCACAGCGGTGCCCCAAGCCCACTTGGGTAAGAACTTCAGTGGCCCTAGCTCGGGCTTCCGACACAGAGACTTTACCAATCAACAATGGCATAGCCACATTTTCCAAGGCACTAAACTCACCCAGTAAATGGTGGAACTGATAGACAAAGCCCAAATGCTTATTGCGAAGACGAGCACGCCCCGATTCCTTAATCGGTGTCAGGTCAGTACCCATCACCTCTACGGAACCATCCGTAGGGTCATCCAGGCCTCCCAACAAATTCAACAGGGTGGTTTTACCCGAACCTGAGGCACCAATAATAGCTACTCGTTCTCCTGAGCGAATGCTAAGAGAAATATCGCTGATGACAGCGATCTGATCAGCACCCTGAATGTAGCATTTTGATAGCCCGCTACATTGCAACACACACTCTCTATCAGTGGTCATAACGCAATGCCTCCGCGGGTAATACCTGACCAGCACGCCTGGCGGGATATAATGTGGCGAGCACACTCAACACCAAACCAAGACAACAGATTATTACCACATCCTGCCACAACAGTTTTGACGGTAGCTGGCTGATAAAATATATATTTGGATCAAATACCTGAAAACCCATCAACTGCTCCAGCCAGCTAACAATATCACCCATAAAAAAAGCCAGCAGACAGCCTAGTACCGCACCGACAACCACCCCAAGAAAGCCAATGACACTACCCTGAACAATAAAAATACCTGACACCGTATTCGCTCCGGCACCCAGAGTACGCAATACAGCAATATCTCGACGCTTGTCGGTAACCATCAACACCAGGCTAGCAATTATATTAAATGCTGCCACAGCGATAATGGCTGCCAGCAGCACGCCGACAACCTTCTTTTCCATTTTTATCGCTTGGAACAGATTGCGCATTTCTGATGTCCAGGTTTTTACCACCAAGTCCTCACCCACTTTTTGTTCAAGCATCTCAGCAACAATATCTACCGAAAATGGGTCAGCTACTCGCAACTTCACACCAGTCACTTTATTGCTAAGGCGAAAAAGTTTCTGTGCGTCCTGATAGTGAATAAATGCCAAGCCATTATCCACCTGAGCACCCACCTGAAAGACGCCCATCACACGAAAACGTTTATACCGAGGAAAGATACCTGCAGGTGTCACGTTGAGTTCAGGCGTCGACAGAATAACCGAGTCACCATTGATCACACCAAGAGAACGTGCCAGTAGATTGCCCAATACAATGCCATATTCACCCGGCTGCAAATAGGCCACTTGGCCAGCCAGCATATACTGGCTGATGGGGCTAACGTCGCCGTCCAGTGCCGGATCAATACCCTGTATCAATGCCCCTTGGCTAAGCCCTGATGATGATAATAAGCCATAGCCTTCAACAAACGGGGCATAGGCTTCCACATGGTCTACATCAAGAGTCTGAAGGCCCAGCTTGGACCAATCAAAAATCCCCTCATCACTCACTACACTGGCATGAGGCACGACATTAAGAATTCTTTTTTTGATCTCGTGATCAAAACCATTCATCACGGACAAGACAACAATTAATGCCATAATGCCCAGTGCCATTGCAATAAAGGACAACAGAGAGACAAAAGACACGAAACCGTTGCGCCGCTTGCTGCGTATATAGCGTAATCCGATAAAAAGGGGCAGGTTGGTATTCATTGCAACGCATTAAAACGGAATCCCGAAGGGCAAACAAGCGAGCATTTATGTGATTGATTGCCTGTTTGTTAGCAATCCTATTATTTTACTGTTGCACTTACTATGTTTTGACTTGCTATAATCAGAGTACAGACTGAGCATGACAGGTCATAAGGGATCCAAATCATGAACAAGTATTTATTACCCTTCAGTATTTTTTGCTGCTTATCAATGCCACTGGCAGCCGAGGTTATCATTGTTCCTGTTGGCCAGCAGGCAGCTGAGAAACAGAGTGTAGAACGCCCAACTAAAGGCAACACGAAAGATCAGGTACAGAAACATTTTGGTGATCCTCAGGAATGGAATGATCCCGTGGGGGATCCACCTATCTCATCGTGGGAATATCCCGACTTCATCGTTTTTTTTGAGTACGACCATGTACTTCACTCTGTTCTAAAACGTAACGACAAAGAGTAAGGCCTAGAAAGGCGTCTAAGCGACATAAAAAAGCCAGAGTGCTTGCTAGGCATTCTGGCTTTTTTGTAGCTATAGGGAACTAAGCTGACGGCTTGGGCATTCTAGACAACCAGTTTTCTGGATTCTCTATTCAATCTGTTAATGCCATTAATTGCAGCAAGGCGGTATGCCTCTGCCATCGTTGGATAATTAAAGGTTGTACGAATAAAGTATTCGATGGTATTGGCTTCGCCAGTCTGATTCATAATCGCCTGACCGATATGAATGATTTCTGCAGCTTCAGCGCCAAAACAATGGACACCAAGAATTTCCAGTGTCTCCTGATGAAATAAAATTTTCAGAACACCTACCTCTTCACCGGAAATATGAGCTCTGGCAATATTTTTGAAATAGGCCCGACCAATTTCATAGGGCACCTGCTGGTCAGTAAGCTCTGACTCGGTTTTCCCCACATAACTAATTTCAGGAATAGTGTAGATTCCAGTTGCCACATCATCCACGTGGTAAATCTTGGACAAACCACACATATGTGCCGCTGCAGATCGCCCTTGGTCATAGGCGGCACCAGCCAGTGCAGGCCAACCAACAACATCACCAGCCGCATAGATATTTTCTACTGAGGTTTGATAGTTATCGTTAATGGTAACTTGTCCACGACTGTCTAACTCCAGCCCTATCTCTTCAAGACCCATATTACTGGTGTTACCACTGCGGCCATTACAAAAAAGTAGCGCCTCCGCGTGAACTCGCTTCCCCGATTTCAGCTCCATAGTGACGCCGTTATTACGAGTTTCAATGCGAGCATATTCTTCTTTGTGACGTACCGTAACGTTTAAGTCTCGCAGGTGGTAGCTAAGAGCATCCGAAATTTCGTCATCCAGAAATGACAATAATCCGTCCCGAGTATTAACCAGATCAACCCTGGTATCTAAACCAGCAAAAATTGAAGCATATTCACATCCAATAACACCGGCACCATAAATAATAATATTGCGAGGAGTTCTGTCCAGATTAAGAATAGAGTCACTATCAAAAATCCAAGGGTGGTCAAAATCCACATCTTCTGGGTGATAGGGACTAGAGCCTGTGGCAATCAAGAAATTTCGGCCTTCCATTTTATCGAAAGTACCGTCAGGTTTAGTCAGCTTTAAATGAGTGGGATCGACAAAGCTAGCCCGTCCTACATGGAATTTAATTCGGTTTCTTGCATATTCACGAGTTCGCCCTTCAACCTGCTTCTGAATCACCTGAGCGGCAGACTCCATGACTTCTGAAAAAGAGCACCAGCGGGGCTCACCCATGGTACGAAACATTGGCATGGTATTAAACTGAACCATCCGACGTACAGAATGACGTAATGCTTTAGAGGGAATTGTTCCAAGGTGAGTACAGTTACCACCCACCATTTTTCGCTCATCTACAATTGCTACAGACCAGCCCTGCTTCACTGCCGACATCGCGGCACCCTCACCAGCAGGACCACTGCCTATGATCACTAAGTCGTACTGATAATTAGCCATCGATTATTACTCCGCATGCACTTGTGCTATGGCACAAGGTATTCAACCCGCGCCTATTGTGAACACCCGAGCCAAGGATGCAACGCCACTTTGGGGTTATTTTTCAATACTGACATAGTATGCCCCCAGCCCAGAGACATCCTATTGCGCTAGGTTAAGTTAGTATTTTGATGCCACATCAGCATTTTGGAGTAGCAATTCCTCATACGCCTGATATGCCTGACTGGCCGCAGTAGTAGCTACAGAAGAGGCCAAGGCTCGCTGTTGCTGGGAACCGAGGGCACTATAGTCACCGGGCTTTACTTTAACCAAAGAGATGAGCACAAAGTCACCATTAGTAGCGATCAAACTATCCACAACAGGCGCTTCACTGGGCACTTGCATAGAAAAGACGTGCTGACGTACCTTCTCGTCCAGATTACCACCAAGCCGCTTAGCATCAAGGCTCACCTGCCATTCCAAGCTCTCTGCCTTTGCGACGTCTTCAATAATTTCTCCAGCACTAACACGCTGCTTTAACTCTGTGCCACGAGCAAGTAGCTGCTCTCTGGCATACTGTCCTTTTAGAGCCAACTCAATCTGTGGCTTTACTTCTTCAATAGACTTGAGGCGAGGAACAATACGCTCACGAAGCGCTAACACTAAAAGGTGGTTATCGGATAACTCCAATACTTCACTGGCATAGCCTTCCTCTAACACGGTATCGCTGAAGGCCGCATTTATAAACTGTGGGTTAGCGATAAGACCTGTTCCACCCGTTCGTCCAAATGGCGCTGACACTTTCAAGTCTAGGGCTGCCTGATCAGCAGTATCCTGTAGTGAATTGGCGTTATAGGAAAGGTCTTTGAGTGTTTCGATACGCTCAGGCATCAATTCCTGAGCTAATTGAAGCTCCAGTTCAGCACGAATTGAGGGTTCTAGCTTCTCTCGGCTTGGCACATCTGCAACTTTTTCTGCAATAAATTTGAGAATATGAACACCGGCATCGCTCTCCACAATACCCGACATCTCACCCACAGAGAGGTTGTCCAATGCTAGTTCAAGCGCATCCGGCAAGTCCCCTGTCTGTGTGAAGCCGAGATCGCCCCCTTGCTCTGCAGTGATATAGTCTTCAGAAGACTCTTGAGCCAGTGCAGCAAAATCAGCACCGCCTTTGAGCTTTTCCTGAATAGTCGCTATTTTGCTTAGGTGGCTACCATTATCCTGTTTTTCCAACAGAATATGTGCCACATGTCGAGATTGGCTGGCCGCAACTTCTGCCACTTTGGCTTGATAAAGGCCTTCTATCATCTCTTCATCAACAGAAACTTCTCCCGTTAAATCTGAGGGCTGTAATTCTATATATTCAACGACCAACTGTTCTTCCGTCATGAACCGCTCGGAATGACTGGTGTAATACGTGCTGACATCTTCTTCTGACACCTCTATTGAATCAAACATTGGTGCAGCAGGGAGTGTCAAATAGTAAAAATTACGAGTCTGTTCAGTAATACCTGCTAACAACGTCAGCTCTTGCTCTGTGGAAAAGCCCGTAATAGCCACGCCCTGAAGGAATTGATTAAACAGCAATTCGGAACGAAGAAGCTTGCTGTACGATGTTGGTGTAAAACCCATCTGCCTCAAGGCAAAGTTATAGCGGTCAACATCGAACTTACCATCCGTCATAAATTCTGGCACATCCAACAACAAGTCATATATTGTTCGTGAAGAAACGCCCATACCATGATCAATGGCGGTTTGTTCTACAACTTTCTTGCGAATCAGCTGCTGCATCACGGGCGCCCGCAATTGCTCATCAGTGAGTAGAGCCGGGTCGATATTTTTATAACGGCTGAGAAACTGTTGTTTCTGATTGTCTACCGCTTGCTGCAGGCGAAACTCCGTAATTGTTTCACCATTGACGTTGGCAGCCTCTTCAGTGGCACTGCCGCTGAGAAAAAGCGCATCCACACCAAATAACGCAAATGGAATAATGATGATGGCAATTAATACACCCTTGGCCACACCATGAAGGTTGTCACGAAAGTCCTGCAGCATAGAATTCTCTTGGCTTAGATATAGATAAACTGTTTAAATTGTTATATAAAAAAAGGCGCATCGCAGATGCGCCTTTTTTTGTTTGAAAAGCTCAAACAAAAAGCACTGTCACTTAATTAACAGCGTCTTTCAATGCTTTACCCGCTTTAAAGCTAGGTACATTAGCAGCTTTAATCTGGATTTCAGCACCAGTTTGTGGGTTACGACCGGCACGTGCAGCACGATGTTTTACCGAAAAGGTGCCGAAACCTACCAGAGATACTTGATCACCATTACCCAGCGCACTGGCTACTGCATCAACAGCAGCATCGAGAGCACGCCCAGCAGAGGCTTTTGACAGGTCGGCAGCATCAGCAATAGCATCAACGAGTTCAGATTTATTCACATTAATCCCCTTTTATTATGTTTGATTAAGACTATTCACCTGTAACACACAACTGAACAATACTTAATTGCAGTCAGCGGTATATGCGATGACCGGAACTTTATACCAATCCCCAGAAACCCGGTCAAGCAGTTTAGTGAGTATTTATGCGGGTTGTAGCCTCACCGGTTGTTTTATTGCTCTCTGGGTCGATTTGTTCATATTCATCATCGGACAATGGCTTTGGCTTATGTTGCAGCGCAATCTCCAAAACTTCATCAATCCAGCGTACCGGACGAATATCAAGATCTGCTTTAATATTCTCCGGTATCTCCTTGAGGTCCCTCTCATTTTCATGAGGAATGATCACGGTGCGAATGCCACCACGATGGGCTGCCAGTAGCTTTTCCTTCAGCCCTCCAATTTTTAATGCCTGCCCTCGGAGGGTGATTTCTCCGGTCATTGCCACATCTGCACGCACTGGAATACCCGTCAGCACAGAAACAAAGGCTGTACACATGGCGATACCCGCACTAGGGCCATCTTTGGGTGTTGCACCTTCCGGCACATGGATATGCAAATCAATCGCCTGGTGAAAATTACGACGAATGCCTAGTACCTGAGCGCGACTTCTCACGACCGTCAATGCTGCCTGAATAGATTCCTGCATCACATCGCCCAATGAACCAGTTTTCACCATTTGACCTTTACCGGGAACGGCCGCGGACTCAATAGTCAGCAGTTCACCTCCCACCTGAGTCCATGCCAGCCCTGTCACTTGGCCAACCTGACTCTCTTCCTCCGCTTTACCGAAGTCGAACTTACGGACACCCAGCAAGTCTTCTAGCTCATCTGGCGTCACACTGAATAACTCTTGAGCCCCATCCCGCACATGTTTTGTAACAACCTTGCGACAAATCTTCGCTAATTCACGCTCAAGACCACGAACACCCGCCTCTCGAGTGTAATAACGAATAACATCCTGCATCGCAGCCTCATCAATATCGAGCTCATCGATCTTGAGTCCATTAGCCTTGCGCTGTTTTGGCAGTAGATATTTGAGTGCAATGTTTACCTTCTCATCCTCGGTATAACCGGGGATGCGAATCACTTCAAGCCGGTCCAACAATGGACCCGGAATATTCATCGAGTTAGCAGTACAGATAAACATAACCTCAGAAAGGTCATAATCAACTTCAAGATAGTGGTCGTTAAAACTATTATTTTGCTCAGGATCGAGCACTTCAAGCATCGCCGAAGCAGGGTCACCTCGGTGATCCATCCCCATCTTGTCAATTTCATCCAGTAAAAACAGTGGGTTTTTTACCTCAGCCTTAGCTAGCTTCTGAATTATCTTTCCTGGTAGTGAACCAATATAGGTACGACGGTGACCACGAATTTCTGCTTCATCACGTACACCACCTAAAGACATGCGAACATATTTTCGGCCAGTAGCCTTGGCTATAGATTCACCCAGTGATGTTTTACCCACTCCCGGCGGGCCGACCAGACACAGTACCGGCCCTTTCAGCTTTTTCACCCGTTGCTGAACAGCAAGGAATTCCAAAATACGTTCCTTTACCTCTTCAAGACCGTAGTGATCCTCATTCAGCGTTTCCTCAGCACGAACTAAATCATGTCTGACTCTGGAGCGCTTCTTCCAGGGCACACCGACCATCCAGTCAATGTATCCACGCAACACCGATGCCTCAGCAGACATCGGTGACATCATCTTCAGTTTATTCAGCTCAGACTTAGCCTTATCCAGAGCATACTTGGGCATCCCCGATTCATTAATTCTGGTTTCGAGTTGCTCAATCTCGTTACCACCCTCTTCCACCTCACCAAGCTCTTTTTGAATGGCCTTCATCTGTTCGTTGAGATAGTACTCTTTCTGGCTTTTTTCCATTTGCTTTTTAACGCGACCGCGGATTCTCTGCTCCACTTCAAAAAGCTCAATTTCAGACTCCATCAGCGCCAATAAGTGCTCTAATCGATGCCTTAACTCTGGGGTCTCCAAAACTTCCTGCTTCTGTTCAACACTGAGTGTCATATGCGTGGCTAGGGTATCTGCCAGACGGCTTAAATCGTCAATGCCAGTAACCGCACTCACCACTTCCGAAGGGATTTTCTTACTGAGATTTACATACTGCTCGAACTGAGTGAGCGCTGACCGCATCAGGGCATCAGCTTCTACTCCAGACAGACTCTCACTGGGCATCACATCATAATTACCCACAAAATAGCCCAAGGAATCATCAATGGCATTAATCTTAACGCGATCAGATCCCTCCACAAGCACCTTAACCGTACCATCTGGCAGTTTTAGCATTTGTAAAACCGTTGATAGGGTTCCTACTCGATAAAGGTCATCAGCTTCTGGATCATCTTCAGCTGCTGACTTCTGAGCGACGAGCAGGATTTGTTTCTCCTCAGCCATAGCCTCTTCCAAGGCAAGAATTGACTTCTTACGACCAACAAATAAAGGCATAACCATATGAGGGTAAACCACCACATCGCGTAGTGGCAACATCGTTAACTCATTGTGCTCAGTGTTCTCTCCCATTCTCTAACCTCGTATGGAGAATTTTAATATTTTAAGCTTAACGCAAATATGGGGCCGTGACGGATAAAAACAAGTGACATATATTCGATTATTTATCTAGACACAATAAAAAAGGGCCCGTTTGGGCCCTTTGAGTTATACGTTATTTATTATTCGTCACTGGCGGCTTTCTTCTGCTTAACATTTTCGTAAACCAACATAGGTTCAACCTCACCACGAATAACCGAACTATCGATCACCACCTTCCCAACATTATCCATGGAGGGGATGCTGTACATGGTATCTAGCAACACATTTTCAATAATTGAGCGAAGACCACGAGCACCCGTTTTTCGCTCAAGCGCTTTGTCGGCAATTTCTTCCAGAGCATCCCGACGAATATCCAATTCAACCCCTTCCATCTCAAAAAGCGTACCGTACTGCTTCACGAGAGAGTTTTTGGGCTCAACGAGAATATTGACCAATGCATCCCGATCAAGTTCTTCCAGCGTAGCAATGACAGGCAAACGGCCCACAAACTCTGGGATAAGCCCATAACGCACCAAATCTTCGGGTTCAAGATCAACCAGTGTCTGACCAATATTCTTCTCAGTTTCTTTGCTTTTCACTTCGGCACTAAAACCAATGCCACCCTTGTCAGAGCGATCTTGAATCACTTTCTCCAACCCTGCAAAAGCACCACCACAAATAAACAGGATATTGGATGTATCTACCTGCAGAAACTCTTGTTGGGGGTGTTTACGACCACCTTGAGGCGGTACGGAGGCAACGGTACCCTCGATCAGCTTCAGCAGTGCTTGCTGAACGCCTTCGCCCGATACATCCCGAGTAATAGAAGGGTTGTCGGACTTGCGGGATATTTTGTCAATCTCATCCAGATACACAATGCCACGTTGTGCCTTTTCCACATCGTAGTCGCATTTCTGCAACAGCTTCTGAATGATATTTTCTACATCCTCACCGACATAACCTGCTTCAGTGAGTGTTGTCGCATCGGCAATGGTAAAGGGAACATCCAATAATCTGGCCAGTGTCTCAGCTAATAGAGTTTTACCGCTACCCGTGGGGCCGACCAACAGGATATTACTCTTACCCAGTTCAATCTCGCCGCCAATATCTGTACCACTGCTTTGCAGCCGTTTGTAGTGGTTGTAAACAGCGACAGATAGAATTTTTTTAGCGCGCTCCTGACCAATAACGTATTCACCAAGCGTGTCATTAATTTCAACGGGCTTGGGTAGATTCTCGCCTGCTGACTCTGAGTCTGCTTCCTGGACTTCCTCAGAAATAATGTCGTTACATAAATCGACACATTCGTCACAGATAAACACAGAAGGACCAGCAATCAGTTTGCGCACTTCATGCTGACTTTTTCCACAGAAAGAACAGTACAACAGCTTTCCGTCGTCTTCACTGCTTCCGTTTTTTTCGTCGCTCATAACTCTATCTCAACATCCTCACCCGGAAAAGGGCGGAATAAATTCTTATAAATCAATAAACTACAATGTTTCTTTAGCTGCCTTTCTTAAAAGACTACCCATTCTAAGGACGCTTGTCCAGCACCTCATCAATCAACCCGTAAGCTTTGGATTGCTCTGCATCCATGAAATTATCACGCTCAGTGTCCTCAGCAATCTTCTCTATCGTTTGACCAGTATGACGGGCCAAGCACTCATTGAGCCTCTCCCTAATCTTAAGAATTTCTTGAGCATGGATATGAATATCAGTAGCTTGCCCTTGAGCGCCACCACTAGGCTGATGAATCATATTACGAGAATTTGGCAAGCAATAGCGCTTACCTGGGGCACCTGCTGCCAAAAGAAAAGCACCCATGCTGGCTGCTTGACCAATACACATGGTGCTCACATCAGGTTTAATAAATTGCATCGTGTCATAAATAGACATGCCTGCTGTCACAGAGCCGCCGGGTGAGTTGATATACAAGTGGATATCTTTATCTGGATTTTCGGATTCCAAGAACAATAACTGAGCCACTATCAGGTTAGCCATGTAGTCCTCAACAGGACCAACCAGAAAAATGACTCGCTCCTTTAATAGACGAGAGTAAATATCATAAGAGCGCTCACCCCGAGCCGACTGCTCAACAACAATAGGGACTAAACCACCCGCATTTTGAACACCCGTACTGGGTGACGACAGATCAAAATTCATAGTAACTCACTCGAAAAAACCACGTATCGGTGCATTGTAACCGGGCCTCAAGATAAGGCAAGCCAGGTATTGCCTAGCAATAGGAAACATAATGACCTAAGGAGGGTATATAACTAAAACTGATCAAAACTATAGAACTCTGGATAGCTGGCTGACTATTTCAAAAAACCTTATCCATTGTCGCTCTCCATATATTCCCAAGTCTGTTAAAACTCAGGAATATATGAAAAGGCTGGGGAGTATTAGATTTCGGCAGCTAACTGTTCCGGGTCGGGGGTAACGGCTGCTTGATAATCAACATGATCTTCAGTAACCGCTGCCAGGGACAATACATGGTCAACAACTTGATCCTGTAAAACAGACGTTTCCATTCCTTTCAGTAATTCCTGGTTACCGTAGTAATGGTTCATCACTTCTTCTGATTGAGCATAAGTAGACGCAATTTCTTCAATATGACCACGGACTTTATCTGAATCAACCTTAATGTCATTAGCCTTGACGATTTCATTCACCACCAGGCCTACAGCTGCACGACGCTTGGCTTGATCCATAAACATCTCGTCAGGCAACATGGATGCATCAAATTCACTTTCACCACCACTAGTGAGTTTCTGGTGCATTTGATGTTTCAAGCTAGTGATTTCGTTAGCGATGAAGGTCTGAGGAATATCCAGATCACTGTGTAATGCAAACAACTGCTCCATTACACGGCTCTTGGTTTTCCCCTGAAGTGCATTTTTCAAATCGCGCTCCATATTCTCACGTATAGCAGTACGGAATGCCGCTTCACCACCAGATTCAAGACCATAGAGTGCAAAGAACTCTTCATTCAGTGGTGGCAATTCTGGTTCTTTTACCGCCTTCAACTTAATCGTAAACTCGACAGCCACCCCGCGTAATTCTTCCGCATGGTAGTTCTCAGGAAAGGTCAGAGGAACCACTTTTTCTTCACCAACAGACATCCCAGCAACGGCTTCTTCAAAACCTTCAATCGCCTTGCCGGAGCCAAGTATAAGAGGGAAGTCTTCAGATGAACCACCCTCAAATTCTTCGCCATCTCTCCTGCCAACAAAATCAATAGCAGCCTCATCACGCTCTGCCGCTGGTCGGTCAACCTCAACCCATGTGGCATGCTGCATCCGCAATGCGTCAACCATGGTGTCAACATCACTGTCATTCACTTCAGAAACAAGTTTAACTATCTCGACCTTGGACAGATCAACCAACTGAACGTCCGGCTGCACCTCAAAAGTAGCAATAAACTCGAGATCCTGACCCGGTTCAGCCTTACTTGGTTCAATCACTGGCTGACCAGCAGGTACGATCTCTTCTTGGGCAATAGCCTCAAAGAAAGCCTCTCTCACCACCTCTCCAACCACTTCCTGGCGAATACCGGCACCAAAACGCTGATTCACAACGCTCAATGGCACCTTGCCCTTACGAAAGCCGTCTATGCGAACAGTTTTACTCGCCTTGCCTAGACGCTCACGCACTTGGCTTTCTATACGCTCTGCTGGTACCCCGATGGTCAGCTTACGTTCCAGACCGGAAGTCGTTTCAATGGAGACCTGCATGATTTTCCTCTAAATAGTTACTTGTTTATTAATTAATTGGTGCGGACGGAGAGACTTGAACTCTCACACTTCTCAGTACCAGAACCTAAATCTGGCGCGTCTACCAATTCCGCCACGTCCGCAAGATGTCGAGTATCAACTAGGTAGCGACAGGAGGTCGCCCTCGACAAGGGGTGGGGATTTTGCCACAGCGGGCAACCCTGATCAACAAAAGAAATAACGAGATTAGCAGAGGCCAATATTAGCCTTCACAGGCAATCAAACAGGGCTTGCAAGTAACAGTACAGCTTCCCGGTTTGATGTATTCGTCACATAGGTATTGGAACGCTCTGCGGGCAACAGAACTGCGGCCTCTTCAGCCAATGCAATACCATGACAATCAACTTCTGCATCAACCACTAACAGCAATCCATAACGTTGGGTTTGTGGTAACAAATATCGAGCTGAAACGGCCAGCGTCAGACGTAACACACGGAAATCATCAAAGCTGACCACTTCCTCCAATTTATATTCAGCATCCTTTTCCAAAAGTGCTAGCTCAGGTAATGAAGGCGCCTCAAGCGACATCATCGCGATAGCCTTTTCTGTATCCCAGTGCGTCTGGGTCAACACTTTCTGCGCAAAAGAAAGAATCATTCTTTCATAGACTGGCGTCTGAAATTCCACAGTACGCACGCCATGTTGTAATGAATGAGGTGTCAAAAGAGGTACCTGAACTACATCCCCCACCCGCAGCGGCAATAGTGCGCTAAAACGATTCATCTGTTCTCGAAGGTTGGCCTCCTGCTGCCGGAGAGTCTCTGGCAATTGGCTCATCCAGGATTTAACAACCTCAGCAGAAACAGGTGTATTTAAATCCACCCCCTCAGACTGCCGACACGAATCCAGTAGACCATCGACTTCCCGCCGCACCACTTCGTAGTGTTGGACTGCGTTCTGATAAGCAGCCTTGAAAGCATCATCAGAGGGATATTCAGCCCTGGATTCAGGATTAAACCCAAAACGAATCGCCCCCACGCCTTCCGGCCAAGTATCTTTATCAATATGAGTCACCACATAAACTTCACGCTTCTCTTCATGAAGCTCAAAGTACAGGTCGCCATATACCGCCTCAGGAAGTGGGTCTAATATCTTCAACAGATTAATGCTTTTCTCACAGTCGGCGGCAAGGCGGCGAGGTGCCACGGAGAGCAACCAGGGCAGCGGGATACTACCAGTACCATTCGAAACACGTGACACGCCGCGTTCTTCAATACCGGTGTACCAGATTTCCTGCCCCCAGGGCTTGGTAATACTTACCGTCTCAAGGATCATTGGCTGGCCAAGGGTAAATACTGGCAACCTGTGGCAAGCAGCAAAGTCCTGAAACCCATCCAAGCTCCCATCCATAGATTGAAGCCCCTGAGAGATCGACGAATCAGCCTCCGCTACCGTAAACAAGACTTGGCCATTCGTCCGGGAATAAACAGCCAAAAGCCTTATTAATGGTGCTCCCGGAAGGTAGTACTGACTGTAGCTATACTCCACTGCCAAGACACTACCGGCCCCAGCAGGGTCAGCCAACCAGCTGTCCAATGCCATTTCAGGGTTATCATTACTGTGAATGTCTACCAAGGGAGGACTCCTGCAAATACGCAGGAGAGTCTAGCAAAACCAGAGAATTTCGCCGAGAAAATCTTAATGCAACTAAAAACACTCTTACCTTATAACCTCGACCTCATGACACTGCCTTACTGGTAAACGCTCAACTAAAATGAATACGCCATAAAAAAGGCCGGTGAATCACCGGCCTTTTTTATGGCGTAACGTTAATACTATTTGGTGGAACAGGTTAGTGATACAAATCTGGCACTAGTCCAACCGCTCAACAATCGTGGTAACACCCTGCCCCAAACCAATACACATGGTAGCCACCCCTATAGTGGCATCCCGCTGCTTAAGTACATTCAATAGCGTGCCTGTAATTCTGGCGCCTGATGCGCCTAGCGGATGGCCCAATGCAATGGCACCACCGTTAACATTTGCCATCTCTTCCATACGATCAAGTAATCCCAGATCCTTCAACACAGGCAGTGACTGGGCAGCAAAAGCTTCATTGAGTTCAATGTAGTCAACATCGTCACTTGTTAGGCCGGCTGCTTTAAGCGCCTTGCGCGTTGACGGTACTGGGCCATACCCCATAATTGAAGGATCAACACCGGCCGCAGCCACAGAAATCACTTTAGCCATCGGTTTTAGCCCAAGCGCATTAGCCCGCTCAGCTGACATCACCAGCATCGCTGCAGCACCATCGGTAATTTGAGAAGCTGTCCCTGCTGTCACCGTCCCATTGACGGGATCAAACACAGTGCGCAGTTGTGACAGTCCTTCAACTGTCGTTTCCGGGCGAATGGTTTCGTCCTCAGTCATCAAGTACAGACCACCGTTTTCAGTGTGTCCTTCAATGGGAACGATCTCATTAACAAACCGACCTGCCATTCTGGCTTCATTTGCCAAGCGGTGGGAGCGAGCGCCAAATGTATCTTGCTGTTCACGGGTAATACCGTGAATACGTGCCAAATACTCAGCCGTTAGCCCCATCATGCCCGCCGCACTGGCGACACTCATATTCAATGCCGGGTTGGGGTCAATGTCGTGAGTCATCGGCACATGTCCCAAATGCTCAACACCACCGACTAAATAGACATCACCCAAACCAGCCATCACATTCGCTGTAGCACTGTGTAATGCTGACATGGAAGAACCACACAGTCGATTGACAGTAATAGCTGGAACCTCATGGGGAATACGAGTTCGCAAGCTGGTCATTCTTGCGATATTGAACGCCTGCTCCCGACCCTGCATCACACAACCCCAAATAATGTCATCAATCTCACCAGGAGCTACACCAGGATTACGATCCAGTAAGCCCTCAATAAGGTCAGCGCCAATTTCATCAGATCTGCGATTGCGGAAGGATCCGTTTTTAGATCGCGCCATGGGCGTCCGTGCAAAATCGACAATCACAGCATCTCTTGAATTCAAGCTCACGACTTATCTCCTCTTGTTCTTTTCTCAACGACAGCAGTTGCCCTAGACACAGTATTTGTCCTACACATAGCTATCCTAGGCATAATAGCTCTCACCATTAGCTGCCATTTCATACATTCTTTGGGTCGGCTTATAGAGCTTGCCAAGTTCACTGTAGCTGTCTGCCATTTCACAGAACTTGTCGAGACCAACCTCATCCATCCAACGGAAGATACCACCACGGAAAGCAGGGAAACCAAGACCATAAACCACCGACATATCTGCCTCTGCCGGAGAACCAACAACACCCTCTTCCAAACAATGAGCCAACTCAATACACATGGGGATCATAAAGCGGGCAATAATATCTTCATCACTTAATGGCTGAGACTCTCTGACATGGGGCTTGATCAAGGCATAGACTGTATCGTCTACAGACTTCTTAGGCTTGCCGCGCTTATCCTTCTCATAGAGGTAATAACCCACACCATTTTTCTGCCCCAGACGATCGTTTTCAAACAACAGTTTTGTGGGTGAAACCTTATAACTCCCCCCATAAATATCAGACATTCGCTCGGGATAACCCTCAAGAATCGAGGGAAAGCAATGAACGGCCGTATCAATACCCACAACATCCATCAGGTATGCCGGACCCATGGGCCAGCCCCAGGCTTCCATCACTCGATCAACTTGCTGGAAATCAGCACCGTCAATGATCATCATGTCGAAACCAAACACGGCGGGAAACAACACTCGGTTTACCAAAAATCCGGGGCAATCATTTACCACTATCGGTTTCTTACCCAAGGCCTGAGCATGAGCAACCACAGCTGCCAATGTTCCCTCTGAGGTTTTCGATCCTCGAATCACCTCAACGAGCGGCATGGCATGTACTGGGTTGAAAAAGTGCATGCCACAGAAATTTTCCGGACGTTGCAGATTTCCCGCTAGCTGATCAATGGAAATGGTAGACGTGTTTGAAACCAGAATGGCATCTTCAGCAAGCTTCCCTTCTACTTCAGCCAGAACAATACCCTTGATTTTGGCATTCTCTACCACAGCCTCAATCACAATATCGGTATTTTCAATTCCGTCATAACTCAGCGACGGCATAATCCGAGACAATACATTACCGGCATCCAGCGGTGACATTCGGCCCCTATCAACACGCTTGGCCAGCAACTTGTTCGCCTCGCTCATACCCAGCGCCAGAGAGTCTGTATTGATATCCTTCATCAATACAGGGAATCCCTTTATTGCATTCTGGTAGGCAATACCACCACCCATAATGCCGGCACCCAGTGCGGTTGCATGATTGATCGCCTTGGTACTCTTTTTCCCGTACTTTTTGGCAACCGAACCAATGTACTGATCATTGAGAAACATACCGACCAATGCGCGGCACTGAGGAGTCTGTGACAATTTACTAAAGGCCTGAAATTCTACTTCCAGCGCATCGTCACGAGACATGTTTGACGCTTTGGCAAGCACCTCCACAGCAGCAACTGGTGCAGGGTAATTTGGTCCCGCCTTCGCAGCGACCATATCCCTACAAGTATGAATAGACATTTCGAGCTCAATCTCATTGAGTGTCAGTGGTGACTGTTTCTGCTCCCTACGCGATGAGTAATCTAGCTGCCCCTCTGCGGCACGAACTAGCATATCTAGTGCTTCATCTCGTAATACGTCAGGATTTACTACGGCATCCACCGCACCATCCCTGAGAGCAGCCGCGGCTTTATTGTGGCCACCCGTGGTAATCCACCGCACTGCATTATCAAAGCCCATAAGTCGCGGCAAGCGTACGGTGCCACCCCAACCGGGGATAATGCCTAATTTTGTTTCTGGCACTCCAACTTGAGCTTTACTGGACATTACCCGGAAATCACAGGCCAGACAGACCTCAAAGCCTCCACCCAAAGCAAAACCATTAATGGCAACTACGGTGGGGAAAGGTAATGATTCAATTTTGTTAAAGGCCTGATTACCCGAACTAAGAAACGCTCTACGGTCATCATCTGTACCATTAAAGACAGCACCAAATTCAGTGATGTCAGCTCCCGCAATAAAAACACCTTTTCCACTGGTTAGCAGCAGACCTTTTACACCTGGCTGCTTCTCCAACGCTGACAACGCCTCAAGTAGCTCCGCTATTGTGGCTTGGTTAAATACATTGACCGAGCCCTTTGAGGCATCGAAATGCAGCTCCACGTAGCCATCATCCAATGACTGTAATTTGAGGTTGTTCGCCTGAAACATAGGCTCTCCTGTATCTTAATTATTTATTGCTAATACGCAGGACTGCAAGGCCATTACGTCATTAAACATACCTTCGATAGTATCCGCGGCACAGCACAACCGGCAAAGGGCTTCTGTGACCAACCAGTTCCATCTACTCAGACAGTAGTACCTTTAAACCACTGTATCCTTTAAACCAAAGCACCCTTCCTGGGTCTCCTTTCTGACCAGAATAACGTCGTTAGCCGGATACTCAGCGGTTACACCCCATGATCGAAACAAATAATCAAAGGTCTCTCGACTGAAAAAACAGATATGGGTCGGATCATTTTTGTAATGCCATTGACTAAATGCCTCTTTATTCAGAACCATCTTGGTCATCAGCCCCAACCAACCTCCCGGCTTAAGCATTGCCCAAAGTCTATCTAGCTCACTACCTGGCTGCGATAAATGCTCCACCACCTCAGTGGCCACAATGAAATCATATTGACGATCTAGCACTGCCTCATCCGCAGCATAAAAAACATCATAGATCTCTGTAGTAAAACCCGTCTCTTCTAACATGACCGATAACGTAGGCCCCGGACCTGAACCAAAGTCCAATCCTTTTGCCCCGCTATGAAGACGTGCCGCCAGTGGGTCCGCAAGTCGACTCAGAAACTGGCGGTAATTGTTATCCTCAGGGCTGTTTTCGTGCAAATCATAATGAACCTTTTCCTGCTCAGCAGGCAAGTGCTGCCATGGGGGCACAAACACCAGCTGGCACAGACAACATTGATAATAGTCTCTGCTATTAGAACCCCTTCTAGTCTCTGACCAATAATCAACAACAGCATTGGCATTACAGAGGGGACAAATGAGTGATCTTGAATCAGCCATATTTTATATCATGTAACAAGTCTGTATTGAGTGCTGAGAATCACCCATAATCGCGCCCTGTTGCCATAGTCTCCAGTCGTAAAGATTTACAGGGTGTCCCAAGGGGTACCATTACGACCAGCCGTAACAAAAAATGAGATAGCGCCTTACAAATTAACAGCTCGCTCCACTAGACACTCATATTCGCCCATCTCAAACTCACGACAAATCAATGGGCGGTTCTCATAAATTGTACACATCATGGTATTTCGGTCCAGGGCTGCACACCAACCATCATCTAGCTGTGCCATACGCCGCCCACCCCACTGGTCAGTCTCTATAAAACGATCAGGCACCCCTGTGTCGGTAATGAGTAAGACCTCCAATCGACAACAGCAAGCATCACAGCTTTCACAGGTCACCTCAGTTTCAGGTAGAGCTGTAACATTTATGCATTTGTCGTTGAAAGGCTCGTCGTCTAATATCATCGTTTTTCAGTATCGTGAAAACAGGCCTTTAATAAGGTCTGCATCTTATCTCTCCCCAGGCTTGTCACCAGCGCTATATTTCTCTCGGGAATCCCATCCGCGTCCGGGTAGTTAGCAACGGCCTGCTCCAGGCTTGCCTCTCGAATCAGGTGTAACATAGGATAAGGCGATCGGTTGGTATAATTCTCTGCATCATCAGGCTCAGTACCACCAAACTGATAATCTGGATGAAAGCTCGCCACCTGATAGACCCCTTCCAGTGCCATCTCTACCAACAGGCCATCGACATAGTCCAGAAATTGGTTGTAATCATAAAATTCCTGCAAGACCTCAGGGTGTATCAGCAAGGTGGTTTCAATCGATTCATCACGGTTAAGCAGCTCTAACTCGGTTTGCAGTTCAACCAACAGTTGTTCTTCTGTGGTTGCCCCTGTTACAGAAAAACGCACCCGGTGATTTAGTAATTCGCGTTTGGCAAAAGGACAAAGGTTTAGCCCCACCACGATAGTTTCCACCCAGTGCCGCACCGATTTAATTATTTGATCTCTATCCAACATATCACCCAACAGAAATGGTCATTTTTAACTATTCATTATTTAGGCTAGTTATTGTTGCACCAAGCTCGATGACACCTGATGTCAACACATCAACTCTTAATCCACCGCGATGAAGAAATCTTTCGACGACCAACTTTGACGACAAGGCAGAACCGTCAAGGGCGGCACCAAGACTGCTGCATGGTTCACACAGCTCTACCCCTATTAACGTTACATCTCCAATGTTGAATTTTTTTCCAACCAGTTCATTTAACCGTACACCTCGCGTTAGGATATTTCGGCGAGTGAGAGAAAGGTCATTTTCTATATTTTGTTCACGAATAAAACTTTCTACCTCTTCTACTTCAATCAGGGTTAAATTTTGCCCTGGCCACCTGGATAGGCCGTAATTTCTATCCCCGACAATCCCATAACCAGCCACCAGTTCAATTTTCTGGCAATACTGCTGAGACTTACCAGCTTCTGGACATATATAAATACATTCAACGTTCACTTAGGGCTTACTCTCTTCCAATGCTCTACTTATCAACTGGTTGTGCGTACTATTTTTTTCGAAGAACATCAAAACCATCACCGCCCCCAGACTTTATCGTATTTTTCTTTGGTGGCCTGGACTTTGTTGACTTAGGCTTTTTGGACTTAGACTTCGTTGCTTTGGATTTTTTTGGATCGATTTTTTTCTTTTTAGTACCAGCAGCCTTACCTGATTTTTTAACCTTTTTTGGGCCACTGTAATTGGCTTTTAAACCAGCGACAACCCGACGTTCAAAACGAATTTTCAGATAGCGCTCAATACTGGACATCTGATTCCATTCGTTACCATCAATCAACGTAATGGCTTTGCCTTCCTGCCCTGCTCTACCGGTACGGCCTACGCGGTGGACATGATCATCGCCTGACTGGGCAATGTTAAAGTTGATCACCAGATCCACATCATTGATATCCAGCCCACGAGCGGCAAGATCGGTAGCGACTAATACATCTACCCCACCCTGCCTGAACTGATTCATTATTTGTTTCCGCTCACTCTGCGGGATTTCACCATGAATACAATTTGCTTTGAATTTCTTATAGCGTAAAAAATTACTTAGCTGCTGACACTGTATGCGGGTATTACAAAAAATAAAGACTTTACGTATTTGCTCTTCACCGGCTCGCTCTTCCGCCAGCAGCGCCGCCACCAATTTCTCTTTGTGTTTTATATCATCAGCCAAAACCAGCTGTTGTGTGATATGGCTATGTTGTTGCCGGTGCGAATCTACTTCAATAAATTCTGGATCTTTGAAGGTCGCACTGATACGCCCAAGCTCTTTATGTTTTAACGTTGCCGAGAACAACAAATTCTGCCGCTGCTTATTACAACTCTCAGCAATGGCATACATATCGATAGCAAAACCCATATCAAGCATGCGGTCTGCTTCATCCAGCACAAATACTTCCAAGTCTTTGAAGTCAGGAGTACCTTTTTCTATATGTTCGACCAAACGCCCTGGAGTCGCGATCAATACTTCTGGGTTTTTACGCAGTGTTGCTACCTGGTGTTTAAATGCTTCACCACCAATGACCAGGCCAGATTTAATGTAGGTAAAAGCGGCCAACTGCTCAAAATGCTGTTGTGTCTGTAGTGCCAGTTCACGCGTAGGCAGCAAAATCAACGCGCGTGTTCCACTGTTCGGTGCGTCATGGGTCAACATACGGTGTAAAATTGGCAATAGAAAGGCGGCCGTTTTACCACTGCCCGTCTGTGCCGACACCATTAAATCCTTACCCGCCATGGTGGCTGGTATCGTTTGTGCCTGTACTGCTGTTGCTTCAGTAAAGTCCAGTTTCTCCAGGGCTTTTAATAACTGTTTGTGTAACGGTAATGCTTTTAACAGAGGCAAGAGGGTATTCCTGATCTAAGGGGGAATTAGCGCCACTTTAACAGAATCAATGGGCACTCTCTGTAACAAACTGAGGATTGAAATTGTAGACTTAAGGGATGACAGCAAGAGGGACCAAAAAAGAGGTAAAAAGTAAACGAAGCTAACCGTCAGAAACAAGAGCGGAAGTTAATAAACAAGAGCAAAAGTATAGGGGAAGTGAAAAATGGGGTGGCTGACGGGGATTGAACCCGCGACCGCCGGAATCACAATCCGGAGCTCTACCAACTGAGCTACAGCCACCATTGATTGCACTGATTGGCTGGATGGCGCGCCCGGCAGGATTCGAACCTGCGACCCACGGCTTAGAAGGCCGTTGCTCTATCCAGCTGAGCTACGGGCGCTCAACAAAGTGCTTTTCTAAAAACAAAAAATGCTTCTCTAAAAAAGAGTGGTCGGGAATGAGGGATTCGAACCCCCGACATCCTGCTCCCAAAGCAGGCGCGCTACCAGACTGCGCTAATTCCCGATGTCTTAAAAACCCTCTTTTCGAGAGGTGCGCATGATACTGACGACAGTCGGCCTCGTCAATCAAAAAGCGTTCAATCGGATTGACAGATTCCCTTCACAGGAACAAAGCGAAATGCGAAAATGCTGCCTTTCCCAACATTGACTCGGAGTCTACAAACTCATGCCAGCACTAATTCTCGATGGCAAAGCCATTGCCCAGCAAACTGAAGCAGAATTGACTGAGCGCGTTGCGCAGCTAAAAGAGCGCAATGCTGGCCAAACTCCAATGCTTGCCACTATTTTAGTGGGCGGCGATCCAGCCTCTGCCACCTATGTGCGAATGAAACAAAATGCCTGCAAACGTGTTGGTATGGAATCAATTGCGGTGGAAATGCCCGAGGAGACAACCACAGAAGAACTGATGGCTAAAATCGATGAATTGAATGCTAACCCTAACTGCCAGGGCATCCTCCTACAGCATCCAGTACCCGGACAAATTGAAGAACGTGATTGCTTTGACAACATTGCTCTCGGCAAGGATGTAGACGGTGTCACCTGCCTGGGCTTTGGCCGTATGGCCATGGGAGAAGAGGCCTACGGCTCCGCCACACCACAGGGCATCATGCGCCTGTTAGCTGCTTACGATATTCCTCTTGAGGGTAAACACGCTGTTGTCGTGGGTCGTAGCCCCATTCTCGGCAAACCTATGGCGATGATGATGCTTAATGCCAATGCTACTGTGACCATTTGCCATTCTCGCACCAAAAACCTGCCTGAAATTATCAAGGGGGCCGATATTGTTGTGGGAGCAGTGGGTAAGCCTGAATTCATCAAAGCCGACTGGATCAAAGATGGGGCCGTCGTTGTCGATGCTGGCTATCACCCCGGTGGTATAGGTGACATCGAGCTGGCGCCACTACATGATCGTGTAGCTGCCCTCACCCCGGTTCCTGGTGGCGTGGGCCCAATGACTATCAACACACTAATTCTACAATCTGTAGAAGCTGGTGAGAAAAAGCTGGCCTGAGTACACTCTCTAAACCCCGTGGTTCTAAAACCCGGGGCGATCATTCATTGTCGCCCCCAACGGGAGAGTTAAAAGCCACTAGGCACGCAGGCCAATAGACACTAGGATTAAGGTGTAGCTGAGAACAGGGTTTGTTAGATGCTGACGGATCGACTAGTGGCTCACAGGGGCTATCCAAAGTGCTTCCCGGAAAATACCCTGCTAGGTATCAGCAAGGCCATTGACGCTGGTGCGCATTTTATTGAAACCGACATTTTATTCAGCGCCGACCATCAACCGGTTCTTTATCACGACACGCTGATGGGCCGTATCAGTGGGTTGGATAATGCCGTACACCTTCTCAACCTATCAGAACTCACCCACCTCCCGGCATCTGAACCAGGGCGCCTGGGAAACCAGTTTAATCACGAAACAGTGACGCCGTTAACCGCGCTGGTACATTTACTCTCCGCTAATCCAAAAGTGACCGCCTTTATTGAACTCAAACGTTCAGGCATTCACATCGAAGGCATTGATCAGGCTTACAATATTGTCACTGAAGCTATCACAAAAGGATCGAAACCCGTTGCTAACCAGTGTGTTTTAATCAGCTTTAGCGACGAGTTTATTCACCATGCTTGGAAACAGGGCTATCCTCGTCTCGGTTTAGTATTAAAGCAATGGAGTGATCTGGAAGAATCATTTATTGCCGAGATTCAACCTGAATTTATCTTCTGTGATGCAAAGAAGGTTCCCGACGGGGTGACGCTAGATCACATTGAAAGCACAGTAGTCATATACGAGGTCGAAGACCCAGACCAAACTATTGCCTGGTTTGATCGAGGTGCTGATATGGTAGAAACCTTTGATATTGGTGGCATGATACAAAATCTGGCCCATAGAGCACTCTGATATAGACTCTTTTTTGTAGCAGTAAAAACAGCAAACACGAGTACTACTAACTATGAACAATAATAACGACACCACCTATGATGTGGTGGTCATCGGTGGAGGTATTCAAGGTGCGGGGGTTGCTCAAGCGGCTCAGGCAGCGGGGTACTCCACATTAATTCTGGAAAAAACTGACTGGGCAGCCGGTACCTCCAGCAAATCCAGCAAGCTCATTCACGGCGGTCTGCGTTATTTGCAGGGTGGCGAACTGTCACTGGTACAGGAAGGCCTGCAAGAACGCGCCCTACTGCTGAAGAATGCCCCGGAACTGGTGCATTCCAACTGGTTTTACCTCCCTGTCTATAAGCACTCAAACTACCATTCATGGCAAATACACTCAGGCCTCACCCTGTATTGGATGCTGTCAGGTTTTCATGAAGAATCTAAATTTGAAGTCGTCCCTGAGTCACAATGGAGCGAGCTGGCAGGACTAGAAGCCAAAGACCTTCAAAAGGTCTACCGTTATCATGATGCCCAAACCGATGACGCCAAACTGACAGCGGCTGTTATTCAGTCCGCAGTATCACTGGGTGCTGAAACATGCTGCCCGGCAGAATTTATCAATGCCGAACAAACTGAAGATGGCTACCGGGTTTGCTATAAAACCAGTTCCCAAAAAACTAGCACCGATAAAAACAGTGCCGATAAAACTTGTATTGATAAAAACAGCTCCGATAAAAACAACACCCAAACCGAAGATGAAAACAGTGTTTCATGCCGCTTCCTTGTGAATGCGGGGGGCCCTTGGGTAAACCACGTTGTCAGTGCCATCTCGCCTCCTCCCAGATCAATTGAAGTAGATCTTGTTCAGGGTGCACACTTAATTCTCGACAAGAAAATTAGCGACCAGTGTTTCTACCTTGAATCTCCCACAGATAAACGTGCCATTTTTGTTTTACCTTGGTACGACAAGACCCTTTTGGGCACAACTGAAACACTATTTGAAGGCAATCCTGAAGATGCTTCACCGACCGAACAGGAGCGCCAATATCTGCTTGAAGTATTAGCCTCTCATTTCCCTGAATATGATGGCAACGTTTGTGGCGAAATGGCGGGGTTGCGAGTACTGCCAAGTGGCCGTCAGAAACACTATCACCGCAGCCGGGAAGTACGCTTAATCACTGATCAGCCAAGGCGACCCCATTATCTGGGCATCTATGGTGGCAAACTCACTGGTTATCGTGCCACCGCAGAAAAAGTGGTCAAAGAGATTGGGGAAACACTAGGGGTACCGGAAAATTGGGTAGACACGAAAACCCTGCCGTTAACACTGCCTACCGTTTAGGTTTATAACCCGCGCTGCCATTCCTGTCGCAAGTGAATACGATCAGGGTCATGAATGGCAGTATGTACCTGAGATAAAAGACGCTCTTTATCACGAGATAATGTGCCTTTTAGCACCAAATAATTAGACGCATGATCACTGCGGAAAACCGTTTTATCCAAGGTCAGCGTCTTCAACAATATTTCCATTTCCTTAAACAGATCAAGTTGTTGTAACGGCTGAAAATCACCACCAAAACCTTCTTGAAAACGCGTCACACCAGTGGGAAAACTTACCACCAGAGTTGAAAGGTATTCGGGCTGCGTTTCATTCATCAACAGTGCTGAGTTTATCGCATGCTGCTCTGAATAAAGCTGGCCACCCAAACCATTGAGAATCATGACCGAGCTTTTTATTCCTGCCTGTTTAATCTTCTGCAATGCCACTAAAGAGGACTGATAGCTCTCCCCTTTCGACACTTTCTCCAAAACTAGGTCATCCCCAGATTCACAGCCCACATACATCAGCTTCAGGCCTAACTGTTCCAGTTCAGCCAACTCGGCCACTGACTTGTTTTTCAGATTACGTGGCAGGCAATAAGACGATACCCGCTGAACATCAGGCAAGTATTGGCGAATTAATAACAACAGTTCTTTTAACCGACGAAACGACATTGCCATCGCATCGCCATCAGCCAGAAACACCCGGCGCACAGGAACACTGGAAGCCACTATCTGTTGCAACTCCTGAGTTATTTGTTCAGCTGTTTTTACACTGAATTTCTTTTGGGGTGCAGTGTACATTTCACAGAATGTACAGTTATTCCAAGAGCAACCATTGGTCACCTGAAGAATCAGTGACCGAGCTTCACTGGGGGGACGAAAAACGGGTTCGATATAATTCAGCACACTAGTTCAACTCAATAGTTCAGCACCTAATTCTGTACAACCAGTTATTCCCGTCTCCAAGTGGTCCCTTCCCGTGAATCTTCCAATACCACACCCTGAGATAACAACTCCTCGCGAATTGCATCAGCACGAGAAAAATCCCGGGCTTTTTTCGCGGCAACTCGATCAGCAATCAATGCCTCGATTTGTTCAGCCTCAAGGCTATTCGCACCATCAACCAAACTACTGCCCTGCATAAAGGCTTCTGGATCTGTACCCAAAATATCCAACACAGCACCCATGGCCTTCAATTCAGCCACCAATCCTTCTGCCTGCTTAATATCAGTCTTTGCCACTGTATTAATTTCACGCACAAGGTCGTACATCACAGCCAATGCTTCGCGACTATTGAAGTCATCGTTCATAGAACCAACAAAACGCTGGTAATACTCGCTACCTTTTAAATCGCCCAACGATGCAGCAGATACAGCGGCAAAGGGCCGTAGTGCCGTATAGAAACGTTCCAGGCCGCCCTTGGCTTCCATCAGGTTGTCTTCAGAATAACTGATAGGACTGCGGTAATGGCTGGACAGCAGGAAGTAACGCACTACTTCAGGGTGGTATTTTTTCAACACCTCACGAATGGTGAAAAAGTTACCCAGTGACTTGGACATTTTTTCATCGTCAACCCGAACAGCACCCGCGTGCATCCAGTAATGTACATACTTTTTACCCGTGGCAGCTTCACTTTGAGCTATTTCATTTTCGTGGTGAGGGAACGGCAAGTCAGTTCCACCTCCGTGAATATCAAAAGTGTCACCAAGGCAGCAGGTAGACATGGCAGAACACTCAATATGCCAGCCGGGGCGGCCAGGCCCCCAAGGGGACTCCCAACTCACTTCACCAGATTTAGCTCCTTTCCACAGGGCAAAATCCCGAGGGTCTTCCTTAATATCACCCACCGCAACGCGGGCGCCCGCCAACAGGTCATCGGGATTGCGATTACTTAATTTACCGTATTCAGGAAAACGACTGACTCGGTAATAAACATCTCCGTTATCTGTCGCATAGGCATAGTGGTTATCCACCAGAATTTGCACCATGGTAATAATTTCATCCATATGAGCGGTGGCTCTCGGCTCCATATCGGGTGGCAAAATACCCAGCTCCTGCTCATCCTCATGCATGGCGTCAATCATGCGTTGAGTTAAGTCTGAATAAAGCTCACCATTTTCGTCGGCACGGTTGAGGATTTTGTCGTCAATATCAGTGATATTCCGAACGTAGTTAACATCCCAACCCTGCGAGCGCAAAAAGCGGGTAATCACATCAAATGCCACCAACACACGAGCATGACCAATATGGCAGTAGTCGTACACGGTGATACCGCAGACATACATACTGATTTTGCCTGGCTCTATAGGCTTGAAGACTTCTTTTTGACGAGTCAGCGTGTTGTAAATATGCAGTGTCATAGTTGTCGTGTCATAGTAGTCGTATCTTAATTACAAAAAATTGTTCGGGTTATCGCTGAGCAAGCATCAAGAGCCCGCTTCCGCCCAAGCTGATCTGAGAGCAATCGTCTGATTGAATACCAGTTTGTCCGGGCTACTGTTTTGACTGTCTTTACACCCGTTTTTACTATCTCGACAGAAGTACCCTTCCCGCTCAAATTGATAGGTTGTACTTTCTGTCGCATCAGCAAGGCTGAGTTCCGCCTTGCACCCCGTCAACACCTGAAGAGACTCTGGATTAATCCCATCAAGGAAGCTTTTATCACCCGCATCGGGCAGAGGATCGCTGAATAAGCGGTCGTACATATAAATATCACAATCCACTGAATGTTGGACTGACACCCAGTGAACCACGCCCTTGGGTTTAATCTCGTCTGCCGGGTCTTTACCCAGCGTATCTGGCACCAAGCTGGCATTCACTTGAACCACCTCACCAGCCTCATTCTTCACATAATCATCGGCTTCAATCACATAGCCATTACGCAACCGAATACGTTTACCCGGCGTCAGCTTTTTCTTGAATTTCTTGCTGTATTCTTCTTTGAAATCGTCCTGATCAATATAGATTTCACGAGTAAACGGTAAGGTGCGATCACCCATATCCAGATTCGGGTGCTGGGTTGGATGTGAGGGTGCTATTAATTGCTCCAAATGATCTTCGGGCAGATTAGTAATCACCACTTTTAATGGCCGCAATACCGTCATAGCACGGGGTGCATTGGTATTCAGCTCATCGCGAATAAAGTGCTCAAGCTGAGACATATCCACCATGCCATCGGTTTTTGACACAGCCAGGCTGTCACAGAAGTTTCGAATAGAAACGGCAGGTACACCACGACGACGCATCCCGGAAATCGTCGGCATACGCGGGTCGTTCCAGCCATCTACATGCCCCTCATCCACCAACTGCTTGAGCTTGCGCTTGCTGGTGACACTGTAGTTAAGATTCAGCCGGCCAAACTCATACTGATGCGGTGTTGATGGCACAGGCAGGTTCTCAATGAACCAGTTATACAGGGGGCGGTTTGAAGCAAACTCCAGCGTACAAACCGAGTGGGTGACACCCTCAATGGCATCTTCCTGACCATGGGCAAAATCGTAGGCCGGATAAATATTCCAGGCATCGCCAGTACGGTGATGCGGCACCTTCTTAATTCGATACATCACCGGATCACGAAGGCTGACATTGGGTGAGGCCATATCAATTTTGGCCCGCAGGGTCATAAGCCCCTCATCAACATCCCCGTTTTTCATATACTCAAGAAGTGTCAAACTCTCTTCGACGGGACGATCACGGAATGGGCTGTTTTTACCCGGCTCTGTCAGGGTACCGCGATATTCACGCATCTGTTCTGCATTTAATTCGCAGACGTAAGCCTTACCTTCACGTATTAGGTACTGCGCCCACTCATAGAGCTGACCGAAATAATCGGAGGCATAGCGAATTTCACCACTCCACTGAAAACCCAGCCACTGCACATCTTCAATAATGGCCTGAACGTATTCATCCTCTTCCTTCTCCGGGTTCGTGTCGTCAAACCGCAAATGGCAATCGCCGCCGTACTGCTCCGCCAATCCGAAATTCAGGCAAATAGATTTGGCATGACCAATGTGCAAATAGCCATTGGGCTCCGGGGGAAAACGGGTGACAACCTTGTCGACAAGCCCGGCTTCAAGATCACTATTAATGGTTTGCTGAATAAAATTGAGCGGTTTGCTATCGTCTGCCATACTGCCGGCCCCACTGGGGCGCTTCTCCATAAAAAGAAACAGGGTTACAAAAGGAGCGGAATTATAGCCTTCAGGCTGTTGGGTATAAACCGTTCATCTAAACTATTGATGCATCAGGTAAACAAGTTTCCACCCTTCGCCCCTGATTCTCTTGCCATACAACAAACAAGACACACAAAAACCGGCTTATGACCCAATCTCTGCCCCAACCCCTAAACCAGCCAAATGTGCGCGCCATACTCTATTTACAGGTAAGTCTGTTCTCTTTTCTTGTGGGAGATTCACTGTTAAAACTGTTGCTTCAGAGTGTGCCTATGGGTCAGTTAATCTGCCTTCGAACCATCGCCTCACTCTCGGTATTACTGCTTTTTATGGCCACCACTGGGCGGTTGCACTTACTAAAAGTCACCAAGCCCCTTCAGCATGCCCTACGCAGTCTGTTCTTTACCGTTGTCAGTATTGGCTATTACCTTGCCGTGAAATCGTTCCCCCTCAGTGCCGTTGCAACGGCACTGGCTGGCGCACCGATTATTATCTCGGCCATATCACCGCTAATACTCAAGGAGCACGCCAGCAGAATCCAATGGATTGCCACTATCATCGGGTTTATCGGTGTTTGCCTCGTATTAAAACCCAATATCAATGAGCTTAACTGGTACTACCTGGCCCTGTTGAGCCTGCCCTTTTCCTACGCCATTATGATTTTATGGGCAAAAAATTTGTCCAAAACCGAATCCGACTGGTCGCTGAATTTTTACCAATTTATCCCGTTACTCATTCTTAGCAGTGTCTGGCAACAGGATCAGTGGATTACACCCAATGTCACACAACTGGGCATCACCTTAATCTCCGGTGCGGCGGCATCCATTGGCTTTATGTTACTGATCGCCGCCTTCCGTATCGGTAAACCGGTGATTATTGCCCCCTTTGAATACAGCTATATCCTAATGGCATTAATCGCAGACATTCTGTTCTGGAACTTTTACCCCGACATGTGGCTGTGGCTGGGTATTGGCTTCATTCTTATCTGTGGCGTAGTGCAAGGTTGGCAAGCGCGGATTTATCCGCCAATGGTCACCACCCACCTCCGACCTGAAGACACCCACAACCCATAGTCATCCCCATAAATTGCCTTTTTCCGCGATTATGGCGTCGCTTCAGAGCGCCTACTTTTGGCAGCACCATGCTCAAATATCCAAAACACTCGCTTCGCTCACGGGGCAGGCTCTCCTCATGTACTCCATGTACACTGCGGTTCTCCGCGTGGTGCTTTCTCGCCTAAAGCGCCTACTGTTGGAACACTCACGAAAAAATTCTAATTTATAGAAGCACCTATAGATAAGCCTGAATACCGAGGGCGGTTCAAATTACTGGCTGAAAAACGTACCATAGCCCCCCTTACTTCTTTGATAGCTACAGGATTACACTCACATGATTACCCTGCACACCAATTTTGGCGACATCAACATTGAACTGGATTTTGACAAGGCGCCAATTTCTGCGGCCAACTTCCTGCAATACTGCCGTGACGACTTCTACACCAATACCATTTTCCACCGTGTTATTGACGGCTTTATGATTCAGGGCGGTGGATTCACCCCTGAAATGACAGAAAAAAGTGGCCGTGCATCCATTGAAAATGAAGCCGACAACGGTCTCAGCAATGACCTGGGCACGCTAGCCATGGCTCGTACCAACGACCCACATTCAGCCAGCTCTCAATTCTTTATCAATATTGGCGACAATGGCTTTCTGAATCACTCAGGAAAAAACTCGCAAGGCTGGGGCTATGCAGTATTTGGTAAAGTGACAGATGGCATGGACGTAGTAAATAAAATTAAAGGCGTTGCCACGGGTAACAGCGGTTTCCACCAGGATGTTCCTGTTGATACCGTAGAAATCCAGAACGTTACTGTTAGCGATGCGTACTCCGATAAGTAACTAGCCCAATCAGACCTGTGGGCCAACGTTACATGGCTCACAGTACCTGACTCAGCTGCTACGCCTCCACATGCCAACGCTACTGATCTCCGCCCTCCACCTCTCGCCTGAGCGCCCCGCCGTGACCCAGGCATTTCTGGGTTTTCTAAAAGACCAGGCACAACAAGCAAACGCTCTGTATATCCTCGGCGACTTATTTGAAGCCTGGGTGGGTGATGATGATCCAGCACCCCTGTCACAAGAAGTCATTTCCGCCTTAAAAGCACTCACCGATAACGGCTCTGACTTGTATTTAATGCAGGGCAATCGGGATTTTTTGATCGACAAACGTTTTGCCCGTGAAACTGGCTGCACCCTGTTGCCGGACTACTATGTTGCCCAACTTGAAGGCCGCAACGTGTTATTACTCCACGGCGACACCCTGTGTATTGAGGACGTGGATTATCAACGATTTCGCCGCAAGGCAAGGCACCCGGTTTTTCGCTGGTGTCTAAATCATCTACCACTAAGAACTCGCCAAAATATCGCCAAAAACTGGCGAGCCAAAAGCATGGACGTTAACTCCAATAAGCCTGACAACATTATGGATGTTACTGCCTCAGAAGTTGAGCGGCAGATGGAAAAGTATCAAGTGAGCACCATGATTCATGGTCATACCCATCGGCCCAATCGCCACCAACACAAACAAGGTGAACGATTAGTATTGGGGGACTGGCATCACCATGGTTGGTATATACGTGTTACAGAAAAGACCGAGCCTGAACTGATTTCTTTTCCGATTAAGGGTTAACCCAGGTTAACCCCTACATCATAAAGACGCCTTTATAAAAACAAGGCTCTCCAACTATTCTTTTGTTTCTAGTAAACCAGCCACCGACTCCTATACTTTATATACGCTATTTTTTTCTGACAACCCGTTATGAAATTGAAAACACTCAGTATTTCAGCGGTGATTGTGGTCATTATAACGATACCAATTATCATCGCTTGGGCTACCCTGATTAATCTGTTCCCCGATGACAAGTATGCCAATCGACCTAAAGTATTAGCCTCTCCGCCCTTGGAGGAACAGCCGTTTATTCCCTATCCGGGGCCTCATCCCAGCCAATGGATACGCTCCGCCGACCCTTTTCTCTACCCGATTCAACTCGGAAAAGTTGGCCCTGTCACACCACTGTATAACATCAACACACAATACCCGTTTGCCTGTGGGGGCGAGCGATCAGGACTCGGACAGCCGCTGATAGACAACAGCGAGCAATGGGGTACTGCCGTCACACACATCGACCCTCAAACAGGGGAGCCCCGCAGTGGATTCAGCAAAGACTGCCTGTATCCAACACAAGCTTGGTATCTGTATAACCGGACCGGCACTAAGAAGTTTTACCCACTGAAGGAAGCCCAGGATGACATTGCACAGATAAGCATTAATGGTAGAACCATCGACTTTATCATCCGTGTAGAAACGGGCACGATAAACCGATTTATTTATACGATAGCCACACTCAAAGGTCTCGAAGAAACGCTGGAAAACCCGAACGGACAATACTGGAACAAACATCTCATCTACCAATTCCGCGGCGGAGTGGGTATCGGTTACCGTCAGGGGCGCACTAGGCCAAGCGCCATACCTGACAGGCGTTTTGAACAATTAAAACAGGGGTATGCCGTCGCTTATTCCACCGCCAATCAGACGTCCAATCATTATGATATCTGGCTGGCTGAAGACACGGCCCTACGGGTAAAGCGGCAGTTCAGCGCACTGTACGGCAAACCCCACCACACCATCGGTATCGGCGGTTCAGGTGGCGCCATTCAACAGTACCTGATTGGTCAGAACGGTTCTGATCTCTTAGACGGAGCGTTAGCCTTGTACGCTTATCCCGATATGCTCAGCCAGACACTCTATGCGCTCGATTGTGAGTTGCTGGAATACTACTTCGATGTTAATGCAGAAAGCTCTCGGTGGCAGCACTGGCAACAGCGTCAGCTGATTGAGGGGCTTAACAGCAAGGTTTACCCTGCTGATGGGAAAGCCTACATTTATGAAGCTGCTATGGTGGCACAAGGATTATTACCGAGCTGGCCAACCGGTAGTAGTGAATGCATTCGTGGCTGGCGCGGCCTCACCCCGCTCATCAACAACCCCAAATACGTTCACTTCATAAGCCGCTTCAGCAAGCAAATTCAAGAATCAACGCGCTGGAGTCACTGGGATAGCCAGGAATATATCTATGGCCGCCGCCCAGACGGTTACGCCTACCGCACTTGGGACAATGTCGGGGTACAGTATGGCCTGCTCCCTCTCAAGCAGGGCCAGATCAATATCCAGGAGTTTCTTCACCTCAATGCCAGTATCGGTGGCTGGAAGGCTCCTGGGGAAATGACTCAGGAGAACTTCTGGCGCCTCAATAACCATGGTTCTTTCTGGGACTTTAGTCCCTGGAGCCATCACAATATGAACCTGAGTGCGGACAACGGAAAAACTCCTGCGCCTCGAACCCGGGGTGACATTGCCGCTATTCAGGCCGCTTATCAGGCCGGGCATATCTTTGTTGGACAGATGAATATTCCCGTTATCGACGTACGCCACTACCTCGAACAAGATTTGGATATGCACCACACAAGCGCTTCATTTTCAGCTCGATTGCGCCTGTTAAGACAACAGGGACATCACGACAATCAAGTGATCTGGATGGCCGACAAGCGTTTTAATCCGACATCTCAAGCCCTTGAAGCAATGACTGGTTGGCTCGACAACCAGCGAACCTCTGGCTCAAAGGCTCCACGCCAAACACGACCGGACAACCTTCAGGATCGCTGCTACGATCAGAGCGGCCAGATTATCGCCAATGGCCCCGATGTCTGGGATGGTGAATGGAATAATAAAAAAAATGGTGCCTGCATGCAGCATTACCCAATCTACAGTACGTCACGAGTAAAGGCGGGTGGCAACCTGCTAGGCGACACGTTCAAGTGCCACTTGATGAGCATAAATACAGCGGTCGAAAAAGGGCTATATGCACCTATCAATATGACGCCACATAAGGAACGTCTGGAACAAATATTTCCTGATGGTGTATGTGACTACAGCAAGCCCGACCAGGGACTTCCCACCAAGCTAATAGTCAACTGATCCTGACCCGCTTTATCAGACGACTACCCTCCCCTTAATGCATCGATCGGACTCAACCGGGTTGCATTGAGGGCGGGGCGAACCCCGGCTATCAACCCAACCGCCCTGGACACCATCAATAGACACCATCAAAGGCTGTCAGAGGCCTCAAGAAAAGGCCCATCCACACACAGCCTACGACCATCTGGCGCTGCGCAGGCACCACAGAGGCCAATGCCGCATTTGGTCAGGTAATCAATGGCACTGAAAATTTGCTCATCCCGGCAGAATTCTCGCTCAACGGCAATCGCCGCATGAACCATTGGCTCCGGGCCACAGTTGTAGAACACTACGTTGTCCAACTCTTCTTGAGAGAGTCCTTTTAAACGCTCTCGAAGCAGGTCGGTGACAAAGCCCTGATAGCCTTCACTGCCGTCATCGGTGGCTACATGAACATCGGCAATTTTTTTGCACTCGTCAAGATAATAAAGGCGATCACTACTACGGGCACCAGTAAACACTTCAGCATTTTCGAAATCCCGAGCGATCTGGTACACCGCTGCCAAACCGGTACCACCACTCACGGCCATAATTTTGGCACCCTCATGAGGTGCTACGGGAATGCCATGGGGACCACGCACATAGGCTTCTGCCCCCGGCTCCAGCGCCATCAATTGGTGAGTAAAAACACCCACATCAATAACTACTAGCGAGAACGGATCGTCGGTCAGTGCTGAGAATGGCTTCTCACCTAATTCTGGAATCCAAAGGAAAATAAATTCACCGGCCTGAACATTAACTTTTCGGTCAAAGGTGAGAATACAAATATCATCGGTTACCCGTTCATTAGATACCAGTGTCACTGGACGGAACTGCATATCCACGTCGTAACGAATCAGGCTTTCTGCCTGATTTTTTCCATACTCAATATCTCTCTGTAGGGTTTGGAAATACTGACGCATCTCATCGGTCGTTAAACCAATCAGTGCTGAACCAACACCCACAACGCTTGCACCAGCATCCGCGTAGGCACGCACATCATCTGCACTGCTAGCACCGCCACAACCAATAATGGGGCAATCCACTGCGGCGGCAATCTCGCGCACACATTTCAGGCCAATGGGTAATACCCCTTTACCCGACATACCACCGGAACCATTGCTAAGCACCGGATGACCATGGGCAGAGGTGTAACCTGGCCCAACGGTGTTAATGGCACATAATCCATCGGCGCCCCCTTCCACAGCAGCCTTTGCAATCTCTGCAATATTGTCAGTATTTGGGGTGAGTTTCGGAATAACGGGAATATCTACCACCGCTTTTACCGCTGCGGTGATTTCTTTCACCAATGCTGGATCCTGGCCCATGGCCATGCCATAACCTTTGGCATGAGGGCAGGACAAATTCAGCTCCAGCCCATCAGACACAGGGGCGAGAATCTTGGCCACTTCAACGAATTCTTCAACACTACCACCAAAAATGGAGGTCAATAGGAAGCGATCTTCTGGTACATTTAATGTCGCCAGTGACTCAGCTAGTTGTTTTGCACCCGGGTTGGTCAAACCAACAGCATTCACGAAACAACCCGGCGCATATTGGCTGATCACTGGCTCTCTGTAACCGGGCCGAGGTTCCAGACCCACACTCTTGGTGGTCAACACCCCCACTTCAGGAATGGTATCGAAAATATGCTGAATAATTGAGGCGGCTGTTGAGACAATCCCGGAGGGAATGGTAAATGGCGACGTAATCGTCTTACCAAAGAACTTTTGGCTGGAGGGTTGGCTACTGAGGGACGCTTCTTTCGACATATAGATATTCTAGCCTGAGGAGTAATTAGAGTGTGCAATTAAGGTGCAGAAGGATAAACGTCCTACGAGCTGAAATCTACCGGATTAATGGACAACAGAGGCCTCAAAGGCCTGAAGAGGAAACCAACTCCCCATAGTGGAACAGGCAATAGCTCCCCGGCTCAATTTTCTGCCAGGTTTCATTACAGGTCAGCGGTTGAGTGGCAATGACCGTCACCACATCATTGGGAGTGGTTTCCTGTTTGAAGTCGATAACCACATCCTCATCCAGCAACTGTGCCTCACCAAAAGGTGCCCGCCGGGTTATCCAATAGAGATTGTTACTGCAATAGGCCATCACATAGGCGCCATCGGTCAGCAACATATTGTATACACCTAGCTCCTTGAGCTGATCGGTAAAACTGGCAATATCATGGAAGACTTCAGCCATGTTTTTCGGAGGAGATGGGTAGCGAGTTTTGAGTTGGCTTAGCAGCCAGCAGAAGGCATGTTCACTATCCGTCTCGCCCACGGGGGTATAGTTACCCGTATCCAGCGCTTCAAAATTCTCAAGCTGGCCATTATGGGCGAACGTCCAGTTGCGGCCCCACAACTCTCGGGTAAAGGGGTGCGTATTTTCCAGGCTGACACAACCACGATTGGCTTGCCGAATATGACTAATCACAGAACAACTCTTGATGGGGTAATTCACCACCATCTGTGCAATTTTTGATTCTGAAGAAGGATTTGGGTCTTTAAACGAGCGGCAACCTTTGCCCTCATAGAAGGTAATTCCCCACCCATCCGCATGGGGGCCAGTGTTACCACCACGCTGAATCAATCCGGTAAAGCTGAAACATATATCCGTGGGGATATTGGCGCTCATACCTAGAAGCTCACACATACAGACTCTCTACTTACCCTCTACTTAATTGTCAGGGCAGCTGGCGGCCCGGAATGAAAATGAAACTCATTGTCTGGAGCCTCGATTAACGCTTGCTCCTGTTCACGAATGATCGCAATCCTTTCATCAATGGATTTTCCTCCCGCGGCCTTTTTGGCTAGTGAAAGGTAATCCCGATAATGGCGTCCCTCAGATTTTAGTAGTGATAAATAAAACTGCTTCAACTCATCATCGAGAAAAGGGGCTAGCTTGGCAAACCGCTCACAGGATCGAGCCTCAATAAAAGCCCCAACGATCAGCGTATCTATCAATTTCGCTGGCTCGTGAGTTCTTACTTTTTTTCTCATTCCTGCCGCATAACGAGAAGCACTGATATTCTGATACTCAATGCCTCGTGCTTTCATGATGGCGATCACCTGCTCGAAATGGCGCATTTCCTCACGAGCCAGCTTGGACATTTTATTGAGCAGTTCGAAGTCATCCACATAGCGGTAAATCAGGTTAATCGCCGTACTGGCAGCCTTCTTCTCACAGTTCGCATGGTCAATCAGGAGAACATCCTGATTCTGTAGTGCTGCATCAATCCATGCATCGGGGGTATTGCAGGGTAAAAACTCTTTGATTTCTTCAAGTGAAGACTCTGCTAGTGAAGAGGGCGCCACGAATGTAATCCTTTCTTTAGGTTGCTTCAGCTCTCTGAAGCTCAGGTGTTAGATGTATCCATATTGTGAACAATGGGACGGGAAGCCACGGTTTTTTGCCATTCGGCCAGCCCTTCTATTTCACTCATCACATTCCACCCACAGACATCCTTCATAACTTTCTCGGCAAAACTGAAGGTATGGTAAGCGACGATATCTGCATAGGTGAACAAATGCCCTGCCAGGTAGGGTTCAAATCTTGCTAACCGTGCCAAAGCAGCCAACCCTTTCGTTATCTCTGGCTTGATATCATTAATCACCTGCTCTTTATTGGCATCTGGGGAGTTCGCCATCGTATTGAGGCGACTGACAGGTAGTTCGATATATAGCTCACACACCCTCATCAATTCACGTATCTTGGCTCGCTCAAAAGAGTCTTGGGGAAATAGTGGAATCTCAGGGTTAATATCTTCCAGGAACTCCATAATTGCCATGGTTTCCGAGAGGAACCCTTCACGAGCTTCAAGGCATGGCACTTTGCCCATGGGGCTCATGGACAAAAACGACTGTTCCTGATTGGGTGAGGTTTGAACATCATCAAACTCGAATCCTTTTTCAAGCAGGGCCAGCTTAACCATTTTGTAGTAATTACTGGCCTGTAAACCATAGAGTTTAAGCATACCTGCCCCCCCAGAGAGCCCTATAAACAACGATTATTGTTGCTCGAAGTGTAACAGAGAATTTACCCAGTGAATGGCAGCTATCCACAGAGACCACATTACCTTGGCAAGGTAATTGTAGTAATATACGCGCCCCTTGGGCTTGATACCCAACCAGAATACTGGCATCGGTTAAATGTTACCGATAGCCCCTCAATCGCCCGCAATCCCATCGGATTGGGTCACGCAACATTATGAGAGGATGCAAACTATGCTAGAAGCCTATCGCCAACATGTAGCAGAACGTGCCGCAGAACAAATTCCACCAAAACCCCTGAACCCAGAATGGACGGCAGCACTGGTCGAGTTACTGAAAAACCCACCCGCTGGTGAAGAAGAGTTTCTGCTAGACCTTATCGCAAACCGCGTACCACCCGGTGTGGATGAAGCTGCTTACGTTAAAGCAGGCTTCCTTAGCGCACTGGTTAACGGTGACGCAAGCTCACCTCTGATTGATCGCAGCGCTGCTGTTACCCTACTTGGTAATATGCACGGCGGCTATAACGTAGAGACTCTGGTTGAGCTTCTCGATGATGCTGAACTGGCCGAACAAGCAGCTAAAGAACTGAAAGGCACCCTGCTAGTATTTGACGCATTCCACGATGTCGCTGAAAAAGCGGATGCTGGCAACGCCAGCGCTAAAGCCGTTCTGCAATCCTGGGCTGATGGCGAGTGGTTCACCAACAATGATGCTGTTCCAGAAAGTATCAAAACAATCGTTTATAAGGTTACCGGCGAAATCAACACCGATGACCTGTCTCCTGCACCCGATGCCTGGAGCCGCCCAGATATTCCCCTGCACGCACGTGCCGCTTTCAAAATGACCCGTGATGGTATTACGCCAGATGAGCACGGCGTTGTTGGTCCAATGCACGCAATCGATGACATCAAAGCCAAAGGGCTGCCTGTTACCTTTGTAGGCGACGTTGTCGGTACTGGTTCTTCTCGTAAGTCCGCGACCAACTCTGTTCTGTGGTTCTTCGGTGAAGATATGCCCGGCGTACCCAACAAGCGCTCTGGCGGTATCTGTATCGGCAGCAAAGTTGCCCCTATCTTCTTCAACACCATGGAAGATGCTGGCGCACTGGTATTTGAAGCACCTGTCGACAAAATCAACTACGGTGATGTCATTGAGATTCGCCCCTACGACGGAAAAATTCTCAACGAAGCCGGTGACGTTCTGTCCGAATTTGAACTCAAATCCGACGTTCTTCTCGACGAAGTTCAAGCAGATGGCCGTATTAACCTGATCATTGGCCGCAGCCTGACTCAACGTGCTCGTGAGCACCTAGGCCTACCTGCTTCCGACTTGTTCCGTCAGCCTACCCAACCAGAAGATACTGGCAAGGGTTACACCCTGGCACAGAAAATGGTCGGCAAAGCCTGCGGTGTTGATGGCATTCGTCCCGGCACTTACTGCGAACCCAAGATGACCACTGTGGGCTCTCAAGATACCACTGGCCCAATGACTCGTGATGAACTGAAAGATCTGGCTTGCCTCGGCTTCTCTGCCGACCTGACCATGCAGTCATTCTGTCACACAGCGGCTTACCCCAAGCCTGTGGATATTGACACCCAACACACCCTGCCAGACTTCATTATGAACCGTGGTGGTGTATCTCTCCGCCCTGGTGACGGTATTATCCACAGCTGGTTGAACCGCATGTTGCTCCCTGACACAGTGGGCACGGGCGGCGATTCCCACACTCGCTTCCCAATGGGCATTTCATTCCCCGGCGGTTCTGGCCTGGTTGCTTTTGCTGCGGCTACCGGCGTTATGCCGCTGGATATGCCTGAGTCTGTTCTGGTTCGCTTTAAAGGTGAAATGCAACCTGGTATCACCCTGCGCGACCTGGTTCACGCTATCCCTTACTACGGTATCAAAGAGGGCTTGCTGACCGTTGAGAAGAAAGGTAAGAAAAACTTCTTCTCAGGGCGCGTTCTTGAAATTGAAGGCCTGAACAGCCTCAGTGTTGAACAAGCCTTTGAGCTGTCCGATGCCTCCGCAGAGCGTTCAGCTGCGGGTTGTACCATTAAGATGAGCGAAGACTCTGTTGCAGAATACCTCACATCGAATGTCACTCTACTACGCTGGATGATTTCTGAAGGTTACGGCGATGTCCGTACACTGGAACGCCGCGTAACCAAGATGGAAGAGTGGTTGGCTAACCCATCCTTGATGGAAGCAGATGCCGATGCTGAGTATGCCGCTGTGATCGAAATTGACCTGGCTGATATTAACGAGCCTATCGTTTGCTGCCCTAACGACCCCGATGATGCCAAGCTGTTGTCGGATGTTGCTGGCAGCAATATCGATGAGGTCTTTATCGGTTCTTGTATGACCAATATTGGTCATTTCCGCGCGGCAGGAAAACTGCTGAACGAAGCGGATAAAGTTGATTCTCGATTCTGGATTTGCCCTCCCACGCGTATGGATGCCCACACGCTGATGGAAGAAGGCTACTACAATATCTACGGTAAAGTGGGTGCACGTACTGAAATGCCCGGTTGTTCTTTGTGCATGGGTAACCAGGCACGTGTAAATGCTGGGGCAACGGTTATCTCCACCTCAACTCGCAACTTCCCCAATCGCTTGGGTGATGGTGCCAACGTATATCTCGGCTCAGCTGAACTAGCATCAGTGAGTGGTATTCTTGGTCGCCTACCAACACCGGCAGAATACTTGGAATATGCGAGCAAAATAGACTCTATGTCCGAGGAAATTTACCGCTACATGAACTTTGATCAAATCGCCTCCTTCCAGAAGGGTGCCGATGAGGGCAAACTCATTGCCGCTGAGCAAATCGTTGATGTTGCCTAAATAACCAGGCACACAGAAAAGGCCTCGCTTTAGCGGGGCCTTTTTTGTTTCTGTACGGCTTATATAGAGCCTCAAACAAACCTAACTCTCAGAGCCTGTTTTTAGGTTGCCCTTTCTAATCTGCTATGACTAAATTGATCGCTAACCGTTTTAATTGTAGAGCAGAATCTATATGCAATATCAGTTATTCGATCTATACCGCCAATCACTAACGCCCCTGAATGCCACCGTAGACCTTGTTCACGATATCGTTACGGATGATAGATACCCTCTAGCAAAAACACGCTACGGCCGACTCCGCAAAGCCGTACTGGAATCCACTAGTCGCCTGCTAAAGCACTACCCAAAACAGGGGTTTGAGTATGAGCCTGTCATCATTGATAAGGTGGACCACCCCGTCAGTGAAACCGTGGTTATGGAAAAACCCTTCTGCAACCTAATACGCTTTCGTCGTGAAGACCTGCCTGCAGATGCACCTAAACTACTTTGTGTCGCGGCGTTATCTGGCCATCACGCCACGTTAGCCCGAGAAACATTTCGAGAATTTTTACCCGATTACGAAGTTTATGTCACTGACTGGCTAGATGCCCGAGATGTGCCCTTAGATGCCGGCAAATTTGGCTACGAAGGCTACGTCAGCTACCTCATCGACTTTATGGAGCACCTTGGCCCCAACAACCATGTATTCGCCATTTGCCAAGCAGCAGTACCCGCACTAACAGCTGCCGCTCAGATGTCCAAAAAAGACAATATCTGTCGACCAAAAACACTGACGATGATGGCAGGCCCCATCGATATCCGGGTTAACCCCAACGCATTCACTAAAAAAGTTTTAAAAATCTCTGCAAAACTTCTTGAGCGTGTTGCTATCCATAAGGTACCTAACCGATATGAGGGCGCTGGCCGACTGGTTTATCCTGGAACCATGCAACTTGGTGGTTTCATGTCCATGAACATGAAGTCTCACATGGAAAAACATGTGCAATTCTTTAAGGATGTTGTCCACGGCAATGCTGATGACGCCGATAAGCACCGTGATTTCTATGATGAATATATGGCTGTTCTCGATATGGATGCGGATTTTTACCTGGAAACCATGGACCGCATATTTCTCGACCAACAACTGCCTAAGGGTTTAATGCAACATCAGGGTGAGACGATCAACTGTAGTGATATTACTGATATCGCCATTCTCACCCTCGAGGGTGAAAAAGATGACATGATCAGCCTGGGTCAAACCGAAGCCGCCCTGCATTTGTGCGACAACCTGCCCAAGAAAATGAAGAAACACTACGTGCAGAAAGGTGTTGGTCACTACGGCATCTTCAATGGCAGAAAATACCGTAAGGGCGTTGCCCCAAAAATTAAAGCCTGGATCAACAAGCACCACGGACAAGTTGCCCTGACTGGTTAGTAGTTCGTTTAACGAGCAGCCTGTTAAAAGAACAACTATTAGTAATAGGCAGCAACCAAAAAGGCCGACAAATGTCGGCCTTTTTTATTCCTATTTACTTATTCATACACATTTATTAACAATAGTGAATCTGACCGGTTAACTTTACGTCGATTCACCTTCAACTATTTTGAGCTCTCGCTTCGTTGCTTGTTCTTAAATGCCAGCTTTTCCTTCTTGCGGTTGATAACTTGCTCTTCCATTGAAGAACCAATGTGTGTTCCCCCCCGCTGCTTAGCCAAATTCATTTGTCGTTCTCGAGCAGCATAGCGCTTCACCTGCTCATCGCTGTGCTTGCCATAGCAGCGGTGACAACTAACCCCTTTTTGGTAATTGAGGTGTTGTTTATCTTCCTCAGTTATCGGCAATCGACAGGCATGGCACTGGTCATAGAGGCCTTTTTCAAGCTGGTGATTCACGGTGACTCGATTGTCGAAAACAAAGCACTCACCTTGCCACATTGAGTCATCTTCAGGCACCTGCTCAAGGTAATTGAGAATGCCCCCCTTCAAATGGAAAACCTCCTCAAACCCCTGTTGTTTTAAGTAGGCGGTAGACTTCTCACAACGAATACCGCCGGTGCAAAACATGGCCACTTTCTTCTGTTTTTTGGGGTTCAATGCTTTGCTGACGTAACCTGGGAATTCACGAAATGTTTCAGTATCAGGATTTACCGCATTTTCAAACGTCCCAATCTCAACTTCGTAGTCATTCCGGGTATCCAGCAGCAACACATCTGGATCGCTAATTAGATCGTTCCAGTCACGAGGGTCAACATAGGTGCCAACGATGCCATTGGGATCAATACCTTCCACCCCCATTGTCACGATTTCTTTTTTTAGCTTCACCTTGGTTCGATAGAAGGGATTACCGGTGACATAGGATTCTTTGACTTCCAGACCGGAAAAACGCGGGTCTTTTTCCAACCACGCTATGACGGTATCAACACCCTGCCTGGAACCGGCAATCGTGCCATTAATCCCTTCAGGGGCGAGCAGCAACGTGCCCTTCACACCCTCTTCCAACATCAGGTTCTGAAGAGGCTCTCGAAAGGATTCAAAATCAGGGAGTTTTGCAAAACGGTATAGTGCAGCAACCACGACACTAGTCGGGGGTTCAGTCATGTCTTTTCCTCGTTGCGACCGGAACGTAAAACCGGGCAAGTTGTAGGGTGTTGTATTTGAAGTGCTTCATCTAGAGTGAAGCACTCAGGACACCCGGGGAGGCGCATTTTAAGTAAATACGCCCCTGTACTCAAGAAAGCTGGAGCTCATACCGGTTCTAACCATTACTCGAAAGCATGACCTATCTAGTTAACGTCACCTAGCGAGTCGCTCCAAGACAGTTCTCTATAAAACCCTCTATAACACCGCCCCTTTTCACAGCGTTACTGCGCTAACAATTGATCTGAACCGGCTACATAAATGCTCTACATCTGTGTAAAATTGCCACCCATTTCATTTCAGGCACCAACATGACAGAACTACTGTCACCCGCAGGCACACTCAAGAACATGCGCTACGCATTCGCCTATGGCGCCGATGCTGTGTATGCCGGTCAACCACGCTACAGCCTGCGTGTGCGTAACAATGAGTTTAACCACCTAGATGTTATGGCCGGGGCCATCGCGGAAGCGCATGCCCAAAACAAACAGTTCTATATCGCCAGTAATATTTCCCCTCACAACGATAAAATTAGAAGCTATCTGCGCGATATGGAAGAAGTGATTAAGATGCAGCCCGATGCACTGATCATGTCTGACCCTGGTCTAATCATGATGGTGAGGGAAAAATGGCCAGAGATGCCAATTCATCTATCGGTACAGGCCAATGCCACCAACTATGCCACGGTGAAGTTCTGGCAGACCCAAGGCATTGTTCGCACGATTTTGTCCCGTGAGTTGGGATTGAATGAAATTGAAGAAATTCGCCAGCACTGTCCAGAGATGGAGCTTGAAGTCTTCGTCCACGGCTCTCTCTGTATCGCCTATTCTGGCCGCTGTCTCCTTTCTGGCTATATGAACCACAGGGACCCCAATCAAGGTGCCTGCACTAATGCCTGCCGGTGGAAATACAACGCACAAGAAGCCACAGAAACAGAAACCGGTGAT
>MAAC01017497.1_pt1 | contig 51911 bp, 38 predicted proteins | sample 1115981 | NCBI WGS metagenome assembly MAAC01 (sample SAMN04961126, study PRJNA320927) | seawater metagenome | isolation source: sample BD02T64 sea water enriched with oil for 64 days | place: USA:Gulf of Mexico | collected 2013-07-27 | reverse complement strand
ATAATTGTTTCCTGTACTTCAAACACAAAACCATATGATAGCGTATCTGATAAACAAGGGGACTACTGAACTTTAATTCCATCTGATAAAGTTACAGACAAGCTGTAACTTTGGCAAATAGGTTTTGAAATTCTTCATTTGATTTGGGGGGTTATTTGTTAGGCGACAAAAATAGTATTATTTCCCAATGAAGAAGGTTTTTTCTCACAAATTATAACGCATACACTTTTTTAGCTTCGTCGATGTCTGGATGTTTCCTCAAAAACTTGTTCCAAAATAGCAGCATCCTCATTGGTAAATTCGACCTCTCGTCTTGACATCACTACTGAAGCCACTTCAAACGCCTTCTTTGTAAGATAAGTAGTAGTTCCTGCGCTTCCACCCCAACTAAAACTAGGAGTAAAATTACGTGGAAAACCACTTCCGAAGATATTGGCGCTGACACCTACCACAGTTCCAGTATTAAACATAGTGTTGATACCACATTTACTATGATCTCCCATCATAAGTCCGCAGAACTGTAAGCCAGTCCTAGCGAAACCTTCAGTTTCATAGTCCCAAAGACGGACTTCTGCATAGTTATTCTTCAAATTAGAATTATTAGTATCGGCACCAAGATTACACCATTCACCTATTACAGAGTTCCCAAGAAACCCATCATGTCCTTTATTTGAATACCCAAATAGCACCGAATTATTGACTTCTCCTCCTACTCTACAATGCGGGCCAATAGTAGTGGGTCCATAAATTTTGGCACTCATTTTAACGATTGCACCTTCGCATAAGGCAAAAGGTCCGCGAATCATGCTTCCCTCCATAATTTCAGTATCCTTCCCTATATAAATAGGTCCGTTTGTTGCATTTAATGAACAAAGTGGAAGCTTGGCTCCTTCTTCAATAAAAATTGCATCAGGGTTAAAAGCGGGAGTCGTTTCTGGAATGGGCTGAGAGGTTCTTCCTTTCGTTATTAAATCGAAATCACGCTTAATGGCTTCTCCATTTTTTGAAAAGATATCCCAAGTGTTTTCAATTCGAATTACATCATCATGAGAATATTCAATAATATCGAAAGTCTCAAAATCTACTTCTTGCTCTTTACTTGCGAAAAATGCTAAGGGTTCTTCTTGATAAAAGATCGCTTGATTTTCAGAAAGTCCTTTAATAAGCTGCACTAAGTTTTCAGAAGGAAGAAAAGAGGCGTTGATCAGAACATTTTGTTCTAATTCTACCATTGGATACTTAACTGAAAGGTAATCTTCAGTAACAGTGGTTGTTGTATAGCCTAATAATTTCTCCCATTTTTCACGGATGGTTAATATGCCAACACGTATATCTGCTACTGGACGTGTAAATGTAAATGGCAATAGTTGATTGCGAACGTTTCCGTCAAAAAGGATATAATTCATTTGTAAGGTTTCAGCATTGGATATTCAAAACTAACAAAAAAAGCCTCCGATTTCTCGAAGGCTTCTATAAAATATTGTAAACGAAATAACTATTCTTCTTCTTTTGCAACTGGTGCAGCTTCTTTTTTGAATTTCGCGTATTTTGTTTTGAACTTGTCTATACGTCCTGCAGTATCTATTAGTTTAGATTTACCAGTATAGAAAGGATGCGATGTTCTAGAGATCTCCATTTTTACTAAAGGATACTCAACACCATCAACTTCAATAGTTTCCTTTGTGTTTGCAGTAGATTTAGTTAAAAAAACATCTTCATTTGACATATCTTTAAACGCTACTAATCTATAATTTTCAGGATGGATACCTTTTTTCATCTTATTATCTTTTAAAATATTCTCTCCCATTTTCCAGGATTGAGCGTGCAAATTTAAGCAATAATTACAATCCTACAATGGATTATTATATTTTTTTACAATGATATCTTAAACATTTTTGACTATTACCAAATACCTTTGATTATCACTGTTTTAAATCAATATCGTTTTATTTTTATAATCATCCTTTTAAACCTCTTCAAAATCATCATAGTCTATCCTTAAAACTACTACAAAGTAAATTCCAGTAGGCTTTACAGGGCTTAATAGACATTTAAAGCAAGTAACTATAATTCTTATAAAGAATTAAGCAGGGTTTAGTTAAAATGACATCTCTATTTTATTAAATTAAAAATTTAGTATATTACATCCGCTTAAAAATTAACTTAAAAACACAGCTATGAAATTGAAAAAATTACTTTTTTTAATGGCTATTATTTTTTACGGCAATAGTATTGCCCAAGATAAGAGTAGCGGTCCTTCGACAGTAATTCAAGGAAAATTTATTAAGAAAACTATCCCTCTTAGGGATTTCCCTACCAACCAACCTAATGGTTTTAAAATCAATGAAATTAAAATCATTGAAAATAACCTACGGGCAAATGAAAAAATAAATGATAATGCGTATCCACAAAACGGTAAAGATCCATTGAGACAAACTACAGCTGGAAAGGTTGTTACCCTGCCTTTGGAACAAAATTTTGATGGAATTTCTATTTCTGAAGGTGGTGGCTTTACACCTCCAGATCCATCTGGTGCGGCAGGACCAAACCACTATGTAAATGCTATAAACGTTGCGCTTAAAATATTTGACAAAACGGGAACACTCCTTGCTGGACCTACAGATTTAGGTACTTTTTTAGGCTCGGGAAACAATAGTGGTGATCCAGTAATCATGTATGATCATTTAGCAGATCGCTATTTTGTAAGCCAATTTGGAGCCGCCACAAACTCATTAGTAGTGGGAGTTTCAGATTCGCCAGATCCAACAGGGTCTTATAATGTCTATGAGTTTATTTTTGACGCATTCCCAGATTACCCACATTATTCTATTTGGCCTGATGGCTATTATATTACTATGAATAAGCTTGGTGGTAATCCAAATGAAGTGTATGTTATTGAGAGAGATGTTATTCTAGCAGGTGACCCTAACCCTAAAATTGTTGGATTCCCATTTCCAGGAATAACTATAAATTCAAATACAGTCTTTAGTCCAGAACCTGCAAACCTTACTGGAACTACATTTCCTGTAGATGTTCCAGCTTATATCGTCTATTTACAAGATGACGGTTGGGGAGGGATTGCAAATGACCATTTAAAAATATGGGAAATTGATGTAGATTGGACTACAACATCAAACTCAACTATTTCCACTCCAATAGAGATTCCAATAGATCCATTTGATTCTGTTTTTGCTCCCTTTGGTAGTGGTGACGTTAGTCAACCTGGAACTGGACAAAAAATAGATATGATAGGTGGTGTAATTTCTTATGCAGCTAATTATAGAAGTTTTGGCACACATAACTCTTGGTTAATTACATTTAATGTAGATGTAGATGGAAATGACACCTCTGGTATACGTTGGATAGAGTTAAGAAATGATAACGCCAACCCTTGGTCACTCTTTCAAGAAGGAACTTACGCTCCTGCAGATGGTCATAGCAGATTTATGGGAAGTGCCGCTATGGACGCCGCTGGTAATATAGGTGTGGGCTTTAATATTGCGAGTGCAACATTGCCAGTAGGAATTCGTTATACAGGGCGTTTTGATGGTGATACACCTGGTGTGATGACTGTTGCAGAAACTACCATTGTAGATGGTATAGGAGTACAAACATCAAGTAATAGGTTTGGTGATTATTCTCACCTTACCATGGATCCAGATAATTTTACTTTTTGGCATACGGCAGAGTATTTTACCTCAAATAATAGCTGGATGTCTCGTGTAGCTTCTTTTACACTATCTGGTGGTTTCACTAATGATGTGGGAGTAAATAATATCATCCAACCTTCAAATGGGTTGTTAACAGCTTCAGAAACTGTGGAAGTAAGTATTCGTAATTTTGGATTAGCTGCTCAATCTAATTTTCCTTTAGAACTAAGAGTCGATGGAAATTTAATTGCTTCTGAAACCTTTACAGGTTCTATTGACCCTAATAACGTAGCTAATTATACCTTTACTCAAACAGTAGATTTATCCACTTCTGGGCAAACCTATTCAATAGAAGTGAAATCTACATTAGGAGGAGACGAATTTGAAAGTAACGATGCAGCTACTAAAGAAGTTACGAATTTATTAGCGGATGATGTAGGTACTCTAGAGATTACAGCTCCAGAGAGCGGATCTGGACTTGGAATGGAAACAGTTTCTATAAATATTAAAAATTTTGGAACTAACCCACAATCAAATTTTGACGTGCAATATTCTATTAATGGAGGAACTCCTGTTGTTGAAAGTTTTACAGGAACTATAGCTTCTGAAGAAGAAGTGGTATATAGTTTTGCCACTCAAGGCGATTTTACAGCTCTAGGAAGCTACACAATAGCCGCTTCTACATCTCTTACTGGAGATTTAGAAAGCAGCAATGACGAAGCAACTAAAGTTATAGACAATATTTTATGTCAACCGCCTTTAGATTGTAGTTTTGGTGATGGTTTTCGACTATTCTCTATTGCTGAAATAAATAACCCTTCTGCGTGTGAAGGATATGCAGATTTTACAGATCAAGTTGCAATTTTAGACTCTGACACAACATACGACCTTACCGTCACTACTGAATTTGGAGATCAATATATTACAGTCTGGATAGACTTTAATGATGACTTTAACTTCACAAATGATGAAAAGGTAGTAACAGATTTCATCATTGCTCCTGGAGAAGCGGGAGGCTCTTATACCGAGACTATGGATCTAGTAATTCCAGCTGGAGCTGCCTTAGGATCTCATACTATGAGAGCTAAGTCTAATTGGCAAGCACCAGTACCCGATGATCCTTGCGAGGAAACAACGTATGGAGAAACCGAAGATTACACTGCTAGTATTGGAGAGTTAGGTGTTAATGATTTTGAGTTTTCAGATTCAGAATTAGTTGTATCAAGTTTACCAAACAACCAATTTGAAGTCATTATGCGAACTACCTTCGATGGAGCAGTATATGCATCTATCTACAATTTGCTAGGACAACAATTAAAGTTTAAAAATCTAAGTAAGACAACAGAAAACACCTTTGTTATTAATTTAGACATGTCTCAAGCAGCTAGCGGAGTTTATTTAATTAAGCTAGGAGGACTTGATGTTAAAACTTTTAAAACAGCCAGGTTTATAGTAAAATAAAAAATAGTTTTTGATAAAAATTTCTAAAAGCGGGATTTCCATAACAGGATTTCCCGCTTTATTTATATCTCAATTTTTCTACAAAATTAGATATATGAACAAGAACTAAAACCGGTAGCCCTTAAAAGCTATTGTCCACCACAAAAACAACCCAGACAACACAAAAAAGTATAATTTTTCCTTGAGAAACCAAGGAATAAAATTGTATGTCTCAAAGAAATTTCTGTAACGTTTTGTTATATTTGTTTACTAACAGCCAAACCAAAAACTTATTAAAATGGAAGCACAACCTGGATCAGTTAAAAAAATAGCGTTGCCTTATGGCTTTTTACTTGCTCTCGCAACTATTGTCATTTCGGTAATTGTTTATGTAATGGGTATGACCTATGAGCAGCCCTGGTGGCAAAGTGCATTGAACTTTGTTTTAATGGCCGCCGTCATATCCTACGGCCTTAAGGCTTTTAAAGCAAGTAATGACGGGTTCTTATCACTAGGAGAAGCTCTTAAAACAGGACTCGCTATCTCTTTGATCGCTGGTCTTATTGGTTCAATCTTTACTTATGTTTTTATTGAATTTATCGAACCCGATTTTGCGGTAAATATGCTTGAAGCGACTCGTGAAAAAATGATTGATCAGAACCCCGAAATGACTGAAGAACAAATGGAAATGGCCCTTGGAATGACGGAAAAAATGATGAGTCCAGGAGTTATGGTCGCTATTGGTATTATTGCTTCACTTTTCTTTGGCTTTATTATTTCGCTAGTTGCGGGTCTTATTATGAAACAAGACAAGCCTGCACATTTATAAAAACCTAAATGAATATCTCCATCGTAATTCCTCTTCTTAACGAAGATGAATCATTAACAGAATTGTACCATTGGATTGCAAAAGTTATGCAATCCAATGGTTTTTTATATGAGTTAATTTTTATCGACGATGGTAGTACCGATGGTTCTTGGCGACTAATAAAAGATCTTTCTACTAAACACCCTGAAGTAAAGGCTATTCGATTTTTAAAGAACTTTGGGAAATCTCAAGCGCTCCATGCCGGCTTTGCGATGACCCAAGGAGATGTTGTAATTACCATGGATGCAGATTTACAGGACAATCCAGAAGAAATTCCTGATCTATACAAAATGATAACTCAAGAGAGTTATCAGTTAGTTTCTGGATGGAAGAAGAAGCGTTACGACTCTGTGATATCTAAAAATTTACCTTCTAAATTATTTAATCTAGCCGCTAGAAAAACATCTGGTGTCAAACTACACGATTTTAACTGTGGCCTAAAAGCATATCATAAGGATGTTATCAAAACCATTGAGGTAACGGGTGAAATGCATCGATACATTCCTGTATTGGCAAAAAATGCTGGATTTTCTATAATTGGAGAAAAAGTAGTCTTACATCAAGCAAGAAAGTATGGAACCACTAAATTTGGCGCAGAGCGCTTTGTACGTGGTTTTTTAGATTTGATAACAATTTCGTTTATTTCGAAGTTTGGGAAGCGGCCAATGCATCTTTTTGGAGCCTGGGGAGCGCTTATGCTCTTTGTTGGATTTTGTTTTGCAGCCTATCTCGGTATTGACAAGCTCTTTATTAATCCTTCGGGGAGATTGATTACCCAACGTCCTCAATTTTATATATCACTTACGGCTATGATTATTGGAACCCAACTCTTCTTAGCAGGATTTCTAGGCGAACTTTTCCTTCGCAGTAAAAAAGACGGAAAGAATTACATTATTAAAGAGGTTTTAAAGTAGTCGTACACGCATAGAAACAAAATCTAATACTACGTTAACATATACCAATTAAACCACTTACTTTCTTTATTTTTGCTTAATAAATTGAACGCATGATTTACGTAGACCCGAAAACTCTAGAGCGCGTTAACCAATGGCTCACTCCTTTTTTCGATTTGGCAACCCAACAAACTATTAAAGAGATGATTGCTCAGGACCCAGAAGGGTTGGAGGACAGTTTTTATAAAAATTTAGAATTTGGAACTGGTGGAATGCGAGGCGTAATGGGAGTTGGTGACAACAGAATAAATAAATACACTCTTGGAAAAAATACCCAAGGACTTTCTAATTACCTAAAAACACAGTTTCCTAATGAGAAGCTACAAATAGCAATTGCCTATGATTGTAGACACAATAGTAAAGAACTTGCGGGATTAGTAGCGGAGGTCTTTTCTGCCAATGGAATTGTCGTTTTTCTTTTTAGTGACCTAAGAGCGACCCCAGAACTTTCTTTCGCTGTTAGGCATTTGAATTGCCAGTGTGGAATTGTATTAACTGCTTCCCATAATCCACCAGAATATAACGGTTATAAAGTCTATTGGAAAGATGGCGGACAGCTAGTACCACCACAAGACGGTGAAATTATAGCCGAAATAAATTCGTTGAGCTATACCGATATCAAGTTTGAGGCAAACGAAGCACTTATTTCCTTAATTAACTCCGGTGTTGATAAAGCCTTTGCTAAAGCATCTATCAAAAACGGTAGTTTTAATACATCTCAAGAAGCCAAAGACAATCTAAAGATCGTTTTCACCTCTTTACACGGAACTTCAATCACAATGATTCCAAGAGTTTTGGAAGAAGCAGGCTATACCGATGTTCATATTGTAGAAGCTCAAGCAAGCCCAGACGGTGACTTTCCTACAGTGAAATCTCCAAACCCCGAAGAGCCAGAAGCTCTTAAAATGGCCTTGGAGCTTGCAGACGAGGTTGGAGCAGATATCGTAATTGGAACCGATCCAGATTGTGATCGCCTAGGAATTGCAGTGCGTGATGCAAATGGAGTAATGACAATGCTCAATGGAAACCAGGCGATGGCAATTAAGACCTACTTTCTGTTAGAGCAATGGAAAAAGCAAGGCAAGCTTGACGGGAATCAGTTTATTGCATCTACTATTGTTTCCACACCAATGATTCGCAAAATTGCCGAAATGTTTAACGTAGACTATAAAGAAGGGCTTACTGGATTCAAGTGGATTGCTAAAATGGTCAAGGATTTTCCGGAGCAGGAATTTATTGGTGGTGGTGAGGAAAGTTTTGCGTATATGGTTGGGGATTTTGTAAGGGATAAGGATGCGGTAACCGCTACCCTTTTAGTCTGTGAAATAGCTGCCCAGCAAAAAAATACTGGAAGTAGTATGTATGCATACCTTCAGAATATCTATGATCAATTAGGTTTTTATAAAGAACACCTTATTTCCATTGTTAAAAAGGGTAAGAAAGGTGCCGAAGAAATTTCAGAACTCATGAAAAACCTTCGTGAAAATCCATTTTCTGAAATCGCGGGAAGTAAGGTGATTCGAATCGAAGACTATTCAAAAGACAAGGCTTTTAATATTCTGACTGGAACTTCTGAAGCCTTGAATATTCCAGTATCAAATGTGTTGATTTATTTTACTCAAGACGGCAGTAAGCTTGCGGCGCGACCTAGTGGAACAGAACCGAAAATCAAATTTTATATCAGTGTTAATTCAGATTCAGAAGATGTACTTCAGAAGAAAATAGACAACATCATATCACATTTAAATATGGGCTAGAGCCCAACAAAAATGAATTACTTTAAAAAAATACTTCGCTACGCGATTCCATATAAAAGCTATGCTTGGCTTAACATTATTTCCAATTTATTTTATGCCCTGTTCGGAACATTAGCAATGATTTCCCTTTTCCCAATGCTTACTGTTTTATTTGACAAGACAAAGCAGTTAAACATAAAGCCAGAATGGACTGGAATTTTTGATATTAAGGACTATGCGACAGGTTCCCTTAACTACTTTGTTACGCAAAAAGCTAACGAAGGTGTTGACGACGTCTTGATTTTTATGGTAGTTTTGGTAATTGTAATGTTTTTACTAAAAAACCTATTTGGTTATTTGGCAATGTACTTTATCACATTCCTTAGAAATGGGGTATTAAAAGATCTTCGGAATGATTTGTATAAAAAAACCGTTGACCTCCCGGTTTCTTTTTATTCTGAAAAGCGTAAAGGTGATACTATCGCTAGAATTACCAGTGACGTTCTAGAGATACAACATTCCTTTCTGTCTATTCTGGAGTTGGTTGTTCGGGAGCCCTTCACTATCCTCTTTGCAATCACTACGATGCTATTGATAAGTTTTAAGCTCACCCTCTTTGTATTTATTTTTATTCCTGTTTCCGGTTTTATCATTTCAAGAATCGGAAAAAGCTTAAAAAGTCACTCAGATAAAGTACAGAAAGAGCAAGGTTTTTTTCTTTCTATACTAGAAGAGACGCTTGGTGGACTTAAAATCATCAAGGGTTTTAATGCGGAAAACATATTCCTTGATCGATTTAAAAATTCAACCCATCGCTTTTTTAAGTTTTCGAATACGCTATTAAACCGTCAAAACCTCGCTTCTCCAACTAGTGAGTTTTTAGGAATTGTGGTCATCGCTATACTACTTTGGTATGGAGGACAAATGGTTCTTGTTGAAAAAACACTGCCCGCCGAAATGTTCTTAATATATATGGCATTAGCCTATCAAATCCTTACTCCAGCCAAAGCCATTAGCAAAGCTAGCTACAATGTAAAAAAGGGAAATGCTGCCGCGGAGAGAGTTCTAGAGATTCTCGAAACGGAATCGGCTATAAAAGATGCTCCAAATGCAATCGTAAAGCAAAGTTTTACAGAAAACGTTAAGGTTGAAAACATTTCTTTTAAATACGAGGATGAGTGGGTATTAAAAGACTTTACACTTCAAGTTCCTAAAGGTCATACAGTTGCTTTAGTAGGTCAAAGCGGTAGTGGTAAAAGTACTATAGCAAATCTTGTTACTCGTTTTTATGATGTTAATAAAGGTTCTATTACTATTGACGGGATCAATATTAAAGATATGACTCAAAAGTCTCTCAGAGGGTTGCTAGGCTTGGTTACTCAAGATTCTATTTTATTTAACGATACCATTAAGGGAAACCTAACAGTAGCCAAAGAAGACGCTACGGAAAAAGAAATCATATCTGCCCTAAAAATAGCTAATGCCTGGGAGTTTGTTGAAACATTACCTTTAGGTATAAATACAAATATTGGCGATAGTGGTAATAAATTGAGCGGAGGACAAAAACAACGCCTAAGTATTGCGCGTGCAGTATTGAAAAACCCTCCCATTATGATTCTAGATGAGGCCACCTCTGCATTAGATACGGAGAGCGAACGACTAGTTCAGGATGCATTGGAGAATATGATGAAGAATAGAACATCCATAGTAATAGCTCACAGACTTTCAACTATACAAAATGCAGATACTATTGTTGTACTCTCTAAGGGGAAAATAGTAGAACAAGGAAAACATCATGAACTTTTAGACCAAAAAGGAGTCTACTATAGCCTTGTAGAAATGCAATCTCTTGCCTGACAATGATTTATAAACAAAAAAAAGAAGCGGTTGGGGCTCCGCTTCTTTTAATCTGTACCATTATAATTGGGGCTCATAATGGCACTTATGGTACATAAGTTTGTTAAGTATGGATCAAATATATTTAACTTTACCTTAACAACCAAATAAATTTTACACTTAATCCTTATTTTTTTGTATTTAATCGTTTTTTAATATTTCAATCAGGGTATTTTTCCTACATATATGTTTTTTTGAAATCTAGTCAAAATTTCAAACAAATAAAACGGGCTAGCCCCCGCTTAAGCCCGTTTCCACTATAGTTCTACTAACATGGCCTCAAAATAAAAAGCCAATCTATAAGTAGTATCTTTCAAAAATAGTAAATATTCTCCTACAAAAAAATTATTTCAACTTTTTAACGAAATAATTTGCGTTTAATCGATTAATCACTTCGTTTATTGACTTTCAATTAAAAAATTAACCCGATTAAACCTTTTCATCTTACCTTAGTCTTATATACAAATGAAACCAATTGGTGATTGACGAAAAAGCATTAGTAGCTGCACTTAAATCCAAAGAGAAAAAGGAAGTTGCTTTTAGAACATTAGTTTCTCAATACAAGGAACGTCTGTATTGGCAGATACGCAGCATTGTCTTAAGTCATGATGATTCGGATGATGTTTTACAGAATACCTTCATCAAAGTTTTTAAAAATATAGATACCTTTAAGGTGGACAGCAAACTATATACCTGGATGTATCGTATTGCAACCAATGAAGCGATTACTTTTATAAATAAGAAAGCGAAACGAGCCAATATTACCATTGAAAAGGTAAAAGATCAAGCCATTGCAAATCTGGAAAGTGACGTATATTTTGAAGGCAACACTATTCAGTTAAAGCTTCAAAAAGCAATTGCTACGTTACCGCAAAAGCAACAGTTGGTTTTTTCAATGAAGTATTTTGAAGATCACACCTATGAACAGCTTTCAAAAATATTGGATACATCTGTTGGAGGGCTTAAAAGCAGTTATCATATTGCTGTGCAAAAAGTAACAGATTATATAAAGAGTAATGAAACCTTTTAAAATTTTGAGAGTCAAGTAACCAGTGGAAAACAAAAAGAACATACACGGTTTTAAAGCGCCAGAGGATTATTTCAAAACTTTTGAGGAGCGCTTGTTCAGCAAAATGGAGGAAGGTAATTTACCAAAAGAAGCAGGCTTCAAGGTTCCGGATGAATATTTCTCAGGATTGGAAGCCTCGATTATGAAAAAAGTAAACGCTTCGGAAAAACAGGCAAAAGTAATTCCCTTATTCCAAAGACGAGTCCTGTTATATGTTGCCTCCATTGCCGCTTGCGTCGCTATATTACTTTTGGCAGTAAAAACTAAAAACAATCTCAACGGTGATTTTAATGAAATCCAGCTGACTGTTCTTGATGATTATATTGAAGACGGGAATTTAGATTTAGACACTTATGAAGTTATGGCTATGCTTGGAGATGATGAGATCACGGCTATCAACATTGAAAACGATTTCTTTTCCGAAGAAAATCTTGAGGAATACCTTTTGGAAAACATTGATGACAATACCTTATTAATAGAATAAAAATGAAAAAAATTGTACTGATACTATTACTTATCACTTGTGGAATGTATGCGCAACCTAATAGAAGTGAAAAAATTAAAGCTATAAAAACTGCCTATATAACGGAGCAATTGGATTTATCCTCTTCGGAAGCAGAGAAATTCTGGCCCATATATAATGAGTACGAAGCTAAAATGTTAGCACTCCGCAAAAATGGACGCCAAGAAGTTTATAAAAAAATAAGGGATGGAATTGATAGCATGAGCGATGTCGAAGCCAACCAGTTGTTAGATAAATTTTTAGGCTTTAAAGCAAAAGAATTGAGCAATAATCAGGACCTTGTAAGCGACCTTAGAAAGGTCTTGTCTCCAAAGAAAATACTTAAACTTAAAAAAGTAGAGGAAGATTTTAAAAAGAAACTTTTAGAACGTTTTAAGAGAAGGAAGAACAGGTAGTTATTCTTTGAATATCAATCTAGAAATTTTATTTCGCCCTGCTGCAAAGGCAAGACTATCGTTTACAAACTCAATCGTGTAGAATCCTTCGTTTGATAATTCTCTCCAGTTTTTGCCTTGATCCCAGCTATACGATATTCCTGGAGAACCTACGGCAACAATACCATTACCGTTACTTCCTGGAACAAATTTTACGGAAGAACGGTATCCAGGTCCCTTCCCATTGCTTAACAAATTCCATGTTCTGCCACCGTCTTTTGTAATTGCCTTATTCCCCTCATTAAAGTCCTTATTTTCCCAATCACCACCAAATATCACGCCCACCTTTTCATCCAAAAAAGCAACACTATAAATTCCAGTCATTGCCTTTCCCTGAACAATTGGGGTATTAAAAACTTCCCATGTTTCACCTTTGTTAGCCGAATAAAAAACACGGGCTTTCTTCCCTCCACTTACCATCCAAACGTGATCTTTATAAATAGAAATATTCGAGTTACTAGCTGCAAAAGCAGCCTCTCCCTTCTCTACCAACGGTAATTTATCACAAGACAATTTCTGCCAATTATTTCCTCCATCTCGAGTTATAATAATTGATAAACAATCTCCCGTTGGATCACCCATAGCTATACCTTCTTTGTCATTAAAGAATGAAATGGCATCGTAGAACACATTTTCTCCTTCTTCAACATAGACCTCTTCAATATTGGAAGCTTCTTTTCCGCTAACTTCAATCTTATAAAGAACACCTGGATTGGCAATACTTAATACGAACACAGCCTCTTTAGTGGATGCAATTGCCCTAAAGTGCAGAACAGAATCTTGGTATCTAATATTCGCTAGTTTTGGGACCACACCGTCTATGAGCCCAACAAGACCTTTATTTGCCGCAAACCAAACACTTGTCTCATCGACCGGAGCGATGGCTCTAATACTTAAACTATCAGTAAACACGGGTTCGACATCAACGGTTTTGAAATCGGGTGCGTTATTAGTATTACAAGAAATTAATAGAAAAACACTGAACAAAAAAAGGAAACTTCTCATCAAAAAAATTTTGTCAAAAGTAACAAAAGTATTCATTGGTATTGTGATACCTTTGCAACTTCAAACACCAAGGCTGTGGCACAAGTGTATTACAATCTATAGAACCTATGAAATTACACCGTAATCTGGTATTTGCAACGATTGATTCTCTTTATCAAATTTTTAATGAACAGAAGCAGGCCGATAAGGTTTTAAGAAACACCCTCAAAAGAGACAAGCGTTGGGGAGCTCGCGATAGAAGTTTTATTGCGGAGACTACGTACGATATTGTACGTTGGAAACGTTTGTATGCTGAAATTGCCGAAGTTAAGGAACCTTTCGATCGTGGGAATCTTTTTAGGTTATTTACCGTTTGGGCAACGCTACGCGGGATTGCAATTCCAGATTGGCCTCAATTTGAAGCTACTCCAACACGACGAATTAAAGGAAGGTTTGATGAACTTTCGAAAATTCGTAAAATGCGTGAATCGATTCCGGATTGGTTGGACGCACTTGGGGAAAAAGAATTGGGTAAAAAGTGGGATAAAGAGATCGCAGCCTTAAATCAGCAGGCCGAAGTTGTTTTAAGAGTTAACCTTCTAAAAACAACAATAGAAGAACTACAAACGAAATTAGCAGAAGCAGATATCCATACAGAAAAAATTAAGGGATATCCACAAGCCTTAAAGCTGGTCGAAAGAGCTAATGTTTTTGGAACCGAGGCGTTTAAAAATGGTTGGTTTGAGGTTCAGGACGCCTCATCGCAAAAGGTAGCTCAAATGTTGGATCCGAAGCCAGGAATGCGCGTTGTAGATGTTTGTGCTGGTGCCGGAGGAAAGAGTCTTCACATAGCTTCTTTGATGGAAAACAAAGGACAAGTTGTTTCTATGGATATTTATGAAAACAAGTTGACTGAACTTAAGAGAAGAGCAAGACGTAACGGGATTCATAATATTGAAACTCGTGTAATAGATTCTTCAAAAACAATTAAAAAATTAATTGGAAAAGCCGATAAATTACTAATTGATGCGCCTTGTTCAGGGTTGGGCGTTTTAAAACGTAATCCAGATGCAAAATGGAAATTACAACCAGAATTTTTAGATAAAATTAGAAGCACCCAGATCGAAATAATCGACTCCTATTCTAGAATCGTGAAAGCAGGTGGGCAAATGGTTTATGCCACTTGTTCAATTTTACCTTCAGAAAACGAAAAACAAGTAAAGGCCTTTTTAAGGCGAGATGTAGGAAAAGACTTTACACTAATAAAAGATGAAAAAATACTTCCAAGTAAGTCTGGATATGACGGGTTTTACCTGGCTTTACTTCAAAAAAATGACGATAAAAACTAGTTTATTGGTGCTGATCCACATAATCTGCGCCTAGTGATCATCAAATGAACGGGAATCATGGAAATCGAAAATTTCTGGCTGGCTCGGGTGATGCTGGAAACGTTAGTAGCAATTGATGTTTCCCACCTCAACACTGGTTTCTATCTACTGGAAATAAATAGTTCGGAAAAAAGAATCACCAAAAAACTAAGTATTCAATAAATTTCGATATTAACTATTGATCGTTAATAAATCCTCGATTTAGGGAAGAGATTTATTCCATTAAGTAATTAAAAAATAGGTATCTTTGCAGGGTTAAAACTCTCAAATTCTTTAAAGAATGATTCACTTTTTTGGAGACGTAAAAAACATTGTTTTTGCTGTCCAAACGCACGAAGAAATTTCAAATACTGACATACAAAAATTGGAATGGTTGTTTGGCAACCAGCCAAAGATAAAAACATCCGCGCTTGCGGATTTTTTTATTGGTCCAAGAGCTACAATGATTACTCCCTGGAGTACCAACGCTGTTGAAATTACCCAAAATATGGGGGTTTCCGATATCATTCGGATTGAAGAGTTTAAAAACGTTTCCGAAAACTTCACTGATTTCGACCCCATGTTGTCTCAGAAATATTCCGAATTACATCAAGCCGTATTCAAAGTTGATATTCGGCCAAAAGCGATTAGAGATATTGATGACATTGGACTTTATAATGAGCAAGAAGGCTTGGCGCTAAATGCTGAAGAAGTTGATTATCTCAAAAAACTTTCAGAAAAACTGAACAGAAAGCTAACCGATAGTGAGGTTTTTGGCTTTAGCCAAGCAAACAGCGAGCACTGTCGTCATAAAATATTTAATGGGACATTTGAAATTGATGGAGTAGAAATGCCTTCTTCTCTATTCAAAATGATAAAGAAAACCTCTAAAGAGAATCCTAACGACATAGTCTCCGCGTATAAAGACAACGTAGCCTTTATCAAAGGCCCAAAGGCAATACAATTTGCACCTAAAAATCCAGATAAACCAGATTTCTACGAAACTAAAGAGTTTGACAGTGTTATCTCTATCAAGGCAGAAACTCATAACTTCCCTACAACCGTAGAACCCTTTAATGGTGCTGCAACTGGAAGTGGCGGAGAAATAAGGGACAGACTAGCCGGAGGAAAAGGATCGTTGCCTTTAGCTGGGACTGCTGTTTATATGACCTCCTATTCTAGGCTCGAAGAAAATCGTCCTTGGGAAAAAGGGATGAAAGAACGTGAATGGCTGTACCAAACTCCTTTAGATATTCTAATCAAGGCCAGCAACGGTGCTTCGGATTTCGGAAATAAGTTTGGGCAACCCTTAATTACTGGTTCCGTATTGACTTTTGAACATCAAGAAGATGCTCGAAAACTTGGGTTTGACAAGGTCATTATGATGGCTGGTGGTATTGGCTACGGAAAAGCAGACCAAGCTTTAAAAGATACCCCCGAAAAAGGAGATAAAGTTGTGATTCTTGGCGGCGAAAACTACCGTATTGGAATGGGCGGAGCTGCCGTATCATCTGCAGATACAGGTGAATTCTCTAGTGGAATTGAATTAAACGCTATCCAACGCTCCAACCCAGAAATGCAAAAACGTGCTGCAAATACGGTACGTGGAATGGTGGAAAGTGATGAGAACACCATCGTGTCTATCCACGATCACGGAGCTGGAGGACATCTTAATTGCTTAAGTGAGTTGGTCGAAGACACGGGAGGTAAGATTAATTTGGATAAACTTCCGGTAGGTGATCCAACCTTATCAGCAAAAGAAATTATTGGGAACGAATCTCAGGAACGTATGGGATTAGTTATTGGAGAGAAGAATCTTGCAAAGTTAAAACGCATTGCAGATCGCGAACGCTCACCAATGTATGAGGTAGGTGAAGTTACGGGTGATCATCAATTTACCTTCGAAAGTGAGAAGACAGGGGAAAAACCTATGGATTTCGCGTTGGAAGATATGTTTGGAAGCTCTCCAAAAACCATAATGAAAGATATTTCGATAGAGCGAAAATATCACAATGCGGATTATTCTGTTTCAGAAATAAAAAACTACCTCAACAAAGTATTACAACTAGAAGCCGTTGCTTGTAAAGATTGGCTTACTAATAAAGTGGATCGCTGCGTTGGTGGACTAGTTGCAAAACAACAGTGCACTGGACCATTACAGCTACCTCTTAATAATTGTGGTGTAATGGCGATGGACTATAAGGGAAAGGAAGGGGTTGCAACGAGTATTGGGCACTCCCCTGTTTCTGGACTTATCGATCCTGTAGCTGGTTCACGTAATTCAATTACCGAATGCCTTACAAATATCATTTGGGCGCCTTTGGAAAAAGGGTTAGAAAGCGTGTCGCTTTCTGCAAACTGGATGTGGCCTTGTAATAATGAAGGTGAAGATGCTCGTTTGTATAAGGCCGTGGAAGCAGTTAGTGACTTCGCTATTGGCCTTGGTGTGAATGTTCCAACGGGTAAGGATTCGCTTTCAATGAAGCAGAAATATAAAAATGAAGAAGTGATTGCTCCTGGAACAGTAATTATTTCTGCAGGAGCACATTGCAACGATATTAAGAAGGTTGTCGAACCTGTTTTACAAAAGGACGCAGGAAGTATCTACTATATCAATATCTCGCAAGATGATTTTAAACTTGGCGGATCTTCTTTTGCGCAAGTTTTAAATGCAATTGGAAATGAAGCACCAACTGTAAAAAGTCCATCTTATGTTAAGAATGTATTTAATACAATCCAATTATTAATTTCTGAAGGGAAGATTGCAGCGGGGCACGATGTTGCTTCAGGAGGATTAATAACAACTCTTTTAGAAATGTGTTTTGCCGACACTAATTTAGGTGCCAATCTAGATCTTTCAAGTTTAGATGAGGATGATTTAGTGAAGGTGTTATTTTCTGAAAACTCTGGTATTGTAATTCAGGCTTCGGAAGATACCTCAATAGAACAATTACTTTCAGAAAAAAACATCGCTTTTGTAAAACTTGGAACTGTTACGGAAACCGAAACACTTGAACTGAAACATTCTCAGCAAAATTTAAGTTTTCCCATTCCTGAAGCAAGAGATGTTTGGTTCAAGACTTCATACTTATTGGATCAAAAACAAAGTGCTAATGGAATGGCAGATGAGCGTTTCAAAAATTATAAAAACCAACCTTTAACCTATAAGTTTCCTGAGCATTTTACGGGAAGATTACCTGCAATTGGTGAACGGAAAATAAAGGCTGCTATCATTCGTGAAAAAGGAAGTAATAGTGAACGAGAGATGGCAAACGCAATGTACCTTGCAGGTTTTGATGTGAAAGATGTTCATATGACAGATTTGATCCAGGGCAGAGAGACATTAGAGGATATTCAGTTTATTGGTGCTGTTGGAGGCTTTTCAAACAGTGATGTATTAGGATCGGCCAAGGGTTGGGCTGGTGCATTTTTATACAATGAAAAAGCGAACACCGCGTTAAAAAACTTCTTTGAGAGAGAAGGTACTTTATCGGTTGGTATCTGTAATGGGTGTCAGTTGTTTTTGGAACTAGACCTTATCAATCCTGAGCACGAAAAGCTTTCTAAGATGAAGCATAATGTATCGAGAAAGCACGAAAGCGGATTTACCAGCGTGAAAATCCAGGAAAACAACAGTGTTATGTTGTCTTCACTTGCTGGAACTACATTGGGAGTATGGATTAGCAATGGAGAAGGGAAATTTGATCTCCCAATGCCCGAAGATTATTATAATGTTGTTGCCAAATATGGGCATCAAGGTTATCCTGCAAGTCCAAATGGAAGTGACTATAATGTGGCGATGATTACTGATAAAACTGGGCGACACTTGGCGACAATGCCGCATATAGAACGTTCTACCTTTCAATGGAACTGGGCGAATTATCCGCATCATAGGAACGATCAAGTATCACCTTGGCTGGAAGGCTTCGTGAACGCAAGAAAATGGTTAGAAAATAACTAGCTCTTAGACACGTTATTGTTTCGAATTTCATTCGAAATAAAGTTTAACTCTTTTTAAGAGGTAAATTCTGTCATTTTAATTAGGGTAATTTCGTACAAGGCTGTTATTATTAATAAGGAATAATGTTAGGTTTTGTTTCAATCAAAGACTTAATACTAATATCCAAAAAAACTATATCCCTATTATGAAAAAAAGTATACTACTTATGTTCCTTTTTTGTGCGTCATTGAGTTTTGCTCAAAATGCGCAAGAGAAGCATCAACGTGCAAAAATTAATTTCAACACTCCAAATGACCTAGCAAAATTGGACGCATTAGGTATTCCTGTAGATCACGGAACCCATAAGAAAGGACATTTTGTAATTTCAGATTTTTCAGTTTCAGAAATCGCAGCAGCTAGAAGTGCTGGATATTCAGTAGAAATTTTGATTGAAGATTCTAGAGAATATTTTCTTCAGCAAAATAAATTAAAGATGCCTGCAGAAAGAAACCCTACTTGCAGTGGTGGTGGAGCTACGGAATATGAAACTCCTACCAATTTTAACCTAGGTTCTATGGGCGGATATTTAACCTACCAAGAAATGCTCAATGAGTTGGACCAAATGGCAACATTGTACCCAAACTTAATTACTCAAAAAGATAACATTAGTACCTTTCTTACTAATGGTCAAGCAGACAATTCAACTACGCCTCCAATTGGCGGGAACGGAATTAAGTGGGTTAAAATTAGTGACAACCCTAATTCTAACGAAGCAGAACCTCAAATTTTATATACCGCGATACATCACGCTAGAGAACCTGCTGGATTATCACAGTTGATTTTCTATATGTGGTACTTATTGGAAAATTATGATAGTGATCCTGAAATCCAAAGTATCCTAAACAATACGGAACTTTATTTTGTTCCGGTTATTAATGTTGATGGTTATTTGTACAATGAAAAGACAGATCCAAACGGTGGTGGTTTTTGGAGAAAAAACAGATTTAATGGTCACGGAATTGATCTAAACAGAAACTACGATTACTATATCAACGGAGATCCTAACAACGGTGTTTGGGGTGGTGAAGGAACATCTTCAGATCCATCAAGTGATGTTTATCACGGAATTGCTCCTTTTTCAGAAATTGAAACTCAAGCTATGAAGTGGTTTGTTGAAAACCACGAATTTGTAATGGCATTTAACAATCATACCTATGGTGATCTACTTTTATATCCATATGGATATACAGACAACGCCCCTACTCCAGAAAACGATTTGTACGAGGGTATTTCAGAAGAACTAGTTTCTCAAAATGGATTTAACAATATACTCTCTTCAGAATTGTATCCTGCTGCAGGTGACAGTGATGATTTTATGTATGGAACCATTTTAACGCACGATAAAATATATGCGTTCACACCAGAAATCGGACCAAATTTTTGGCCTCCTTCAAACCAAATAGAAGGGATTTGCAAAGGTATGATGTATCTTAATGTTACGGCAGCTAAGATGGTTAACAACTACGCTACTGCGAAAGACACCTCTCCGCAATACCTTGGAAATCAAACAACAATCAACTCTAGTTTTAATGTAAAAAGATTAGGCGTTTCTGGAACTGGTGATTTCTCGGTTAGCATCAATCCCGTATCTGCAAATATAACATCAGTAGGAAGTCCTGTTAGCTTTACTGGTTTAGATGTGTTGCAATTAACAGATGGAATTATTCAATATACCTTAGACAGTAGTATTGCGATTGGAGATGATGTTAGTTTTGAGCTAATAATCAACAATGGAAGTTTTGACACCAGCACTTTACTCAATAAGAAGTTTGGTTCGCTATCTGCCGTTTTTGAAGATCCAGGAGATAGTGTTTCAGATAATTTTGTAAATGATGGATGGGGAACAACAACAGCAACCTTTGTTTCTCCTTCTAGTTCCATTACAGAGTCACCAGGTGGAAACTATCCAAATAATGCCAATGAAACTATTACATTGGCAACACCGGTTGACCTTACAAGTGCTATTGGTGCAAATGCTACCTTCAATGCTAAATGGGAAATTGAAAATAATTGGGATTATACGCAGTTCGAAGTTTCAATTGATAATGGAGCAAATTGGATTCCTCAATGTGGAGCATATACAAATGATGGTAGTTCAAATAATGGGCAACCAACTGGTGAACCATTATACGACGGAACTCAAAACGATTGGGTACTTGAACAAATTGATTTAAGCGACTACTTAGGTGAAAATATTCTCGTACGTTTTCAGTTTAGATCGGATAATGCGCAAAGAGCTGATGGGTTTTATTTTGATGATTTAAAAATCAACATTCTTAATGAAACCTTGGGAGTTATAGATTCTGAAACTTCACTGTTCAGCCTGTATCCTAATCCTGTGAATAATATTTTAAACATCACAACACCTTTAGACAGTTATGGTGTTGAAGTTTATAATATTCAAGGACAGCTTATTGAAAGCAGAAAAAACAATCAAGGATCTAGTACTGTTGATTATAGTGGTTATGCTTCGGGAATCTACTTAATGAAGCTAACTTCGGAAACAAACGTACAAACGTTCAGAATTGTGAAGGAATAAATTTCACAGAATATAGGCTATTGTTAAAAATGGAATCCTTTTAAGGGTTCCATTTTTCTATATTCAGAGATTAACTGAATAATTTTTCATATTTTGCATGTCTACAAGAATTAAAAATTATGACCAACGTTAAAAGACTTTTCGATTTCCCATATTATCAATTAGAGCAATATCCTCAAGAAAAAGCACTGGTAAGCAAGGTAAATGGGAAATGGGTCGCTACTTCTACACAGGAGTATATTGATAAAGCTAATGCCATTAGCCGTGGTTTGATACGTCTTGGTGTTCAACCCAATGATAAAGTTGCTATCATATCGATGACTAACCGAACGGAATGGAATATCTGCGATATAGGAATCCTTCAAACTGGCGCCCAAGATGTGCCAATTTATCCAACAATTTCAGAAGAGGATTATGAATACGTTTTAAACCATAGTGAATCCAGTTACTGTTTTGTTTCGTGTAGTGAGGTACTGGAAAAAATAAATAATATCAAAGCCAATGTTCCAACCCTTAAAGGAGTTTATTCATTTGATGAATTAGGTAATTGCCCTAACTGGAACGAAGTTTTAAAACTTGGAGAAGATACCACCAACCAAGATCAAGTTAAAAGTAGAATGGATGCTGTCCAAGAAGATGACTTGGCGACATTAATTTATACTTCTGGAACAACTGGAAGACCGAAAGGTGTTATGTTAAGTCATAAAAATATAGCAAGCAATGCAAAGCACAGTAAAGGTAGATTACCTATTGTCATGGGACAATCAAAATCTCTGAGTTTTTTACCTGTTTGTCATATCTATGAGCGAATGCTATTATATATGTACCAATATTGCGGTGTAAGCATTCATTTTGCTGAAAGTTTGGAAACCATAAGTGATAACCTTAAAGAGATTCACCCTGAAGTGATGACCGCTGTTCCACGCTTGTTGGAAAAAGTGTATGATAAGATTATTGCAAAAGGGTCTGATCTTACTGGAGTTAAGAAGAAATTGTTCTTTTGGGCTGTTGAATTAGGGTTACAATGGGAACCCTATGGAAAAAATGGAGCCTGGTACGAATTTAAATTAAAAATTGCTCGAAAATTAATATTTAGCAAATGGCAGGAGGCTTTGGGTGGAAAACTAGAAGCAATAGCTTCTGGTAGTGCTGCTTTACAACCTCGTTTGGCTCGTGTTTTTAATGCTGCAGGTTGTCCCGTAATGGAAGGATATGGTTTAACCGAAACTTCTCCTGTTGTTACGGTAAATGATATGCGCAATGGTGGCTTTAGAATTGGTACTGTTGGAAAAGCATTACCAGACACTGAAGTAAAGATTGCGGAAGATGGTGAAATACTCATTAAAGGTCCGCAAGTAATGCAAGGATATTATAAAGATCCAGAGCAGACTAGTGAAGTTTTAAAAAATGGTTATTTTCATACAGGTGATATTGGAGAAATTGATACAGACGGGTTCCTGAAAATTACAGACCGTAAGAAATCTATGTTTAAGACAAGTGGTGGGAAATATGTTGCACCTCAACTCTTAGAGAATGCAATGAAACAATCACCATTTATTGAACAAATTCTTGTTGTAGGTGATGGTGAGAAAATGCCTGCTGCTCTCGTTCAACCAAATTGGGATTGGGTTTCAGACTGGTCTGATAGAAAAGGAAAGGATATCTCAAAAAACATCAAGGAAGCTTCGAAAGACGAAAAACTTATAAAACGAATTCAGAAAGAAGTAGATAAATATAATGAGCACTTCGGAAAATGGGAGAAAATTAAAACATTCCAACTTACACCAGATATTTGGAGTATAACCGATGGTCACCTCACACCTACTATGAAAGCAAAACGAAAGGTGATAAAAGAAATGTACAAAGATTTATATGAAAAGCTCTATGACAGGATTTAATTTAAAGACAACTTAGAGCCTTCCATTGAAGGCTTTTTTTTAATTAAATTGTAAGATTTTTGGATCGATTGAGACCTAATAAAAGAACCGTAATAAGTCTCTCATGAAATCTAAAATGTTTCTTTTTGTACTAACAATTATTTATTCTCAATTTTCCTTTGCACAAAAAAGAACCAACTCGCTTGATCAAGATGTAGAGCTGGGTAAGGTTAGTTGGTATCGAGACTATAATGCTGCTATTCGTCTTTCAGAAAAAGAAAACAAGCCGGTTCTCATACTTTTCCAAGAAGTTCCTGGTTGTTCAACCTGTCGAAATTATGGACACAATGTATTGAGTCATCCTTTGATGACTGAAGCCATAGAAAACGAATTCATTCCTCTTGCAATTTTTAACAATAAAGGTGGAAAAGATCTTGAAATTTTAAAAAAGTATAAAGAACCAGCTTGGAGCAACCCTGTTGTTAGAATTGTAAATTCTAATGGTGAAAATATTGTGAATCGAGTTGCAAGCGATTATTCTGCCAATAGGTTATACAGTGCAATGATAATGTCTTTAGAAAAACAGGGGAAGTCCATTCCCTCCTACCTCAAAATACTTGGACAAGAATTATCTACCACTATAAAGAATCACAATATTCAAGAGACACATTTTAAAATGTATTGTTTCTGGACCGGAGAAAAAGAACTCGGTTCTCAAGAAGGGGTGCTTGCTACCAAAACTGGTTTTATGGGTAATGCAGAGGTAGTGCGAGTTATTTATGACGGTGATGCCATAGATAAAACCAAGTTGGAAAAATTTGCTCAGGCAAATAAAATGTTGCCTATTGAAGGGAAAAATGATTTTGAGTGGTCTTCCAACGATGAAGATTACTTTATTCAACACAGCTACTATAAATATCTGCCTCTAAGCGAGGTCCAGAAAACAAAAATCAATAGTGCATTGGGGCTCAAAGAATCCCCTCTTGAATATTTGAGTCCAAGACAGAGGTCTTGGTTAAAAAAACTCGATGCAGCTAAAAATGAAGTATTATATAATCAAGATTTCTTTGAGTCTTGGGATAGGTTAGGGAAAAACTAACTTAATTTAGATTTTACCCGTTTTTTGGTGTAACCACTCCCCTATAAAGTTGATTAGTTTTATTCATTTACTATGCGTGCATAGTATTTTTTTGTATCTTTGAATCACGAAGACAAAAATAATACTATTGAAAGAAAAAACTATCGATTACATTTTGCGTTCAACTTGGATGAGTGTAATGAAAATGTACAATGAAGAGGCTAGTAAGAAGCAAAGCACCATGGCGACAGGATTTGCATTAATTAGCATAGATCCAGAAGATGGTACCTCCTCTACCGCATTGGGGCCCAAGATGGGTATGGAAGCGACAAGCCTATCTCGTACTTTAAAAACCATGGAAGAAAAAGGACTGGTCCAAAGAAAACCAAATCCTTTGGACGGTCGAGGTGTTTTAATTCACCTTACTCCTTTTGGCAAAGAAATGCGGGAATTTTCTAAAGGAGTTGTTCTTAGGTTTGATGAGGCTGTAAAAGAAAACGTCTCAACAGAAGATTTAGAAACATTTAAACGCGTTGCTCATACAATTTTGGAATTGATCAACTCGAAAAAAATATACGACACCGAAAAAACAGTCTAAAAAATGTCAAATAGAAGAATAAATAAAGTTGCCGTTATTGGCTCTGGAATAATGGGAAGCGGAATTGCTTGTCATTTCGCCAATATAGGCGTCGAGGTTTTGTTGCTAGACATTATTCCTCGTGAATTAAGCGACAAAGAAAAGGCCAAAGGTCTTACGTTAGAGGACAATGTAGTTAGAAATAGATTGGTAATTGATGCTTTAAACGCATCAATTAAATCACGACCGGCTCCATTATATCATATCGCCTTTGCTAAACGAATCACAACTGGAAACTTGGAAGATGACATTGCTAAAGTAAAAGATGTTGATTGGATTATTGAAGTTGTTGTTGAACGATTGAATATAAAGAAAATGGTGTTCGACAATTTAGAGAAACACCGCACACCTGGAACTTTGATCACTTCCAATACCTCGGGAATTCCAATAAAATTTATGAACGACGGGAGAAGTGATGATTTTAAAAAGCATTTCTGCGGAACCCATTTCTTCAACCCTCCACGTTATTTGAAATTATTCGAAATCATTCCAGGACCAGACACTTCGAGTGAGGTGTTAGATTTCTTAGGTGGTTATGGAGAAAAGTTCCTTGGAAAAACAACCGTTATAGCAAAAGATACTCCTGCATTTATTGGAAATCGTATTGGTATTTTCGGAATACAAAGTCTTTTCCATCTTGTTAAGGATATGGGACTTACCATTGAAGAAGTTGACAAACTAACAGGTCCTGTAATTGGGCGGCCAAAATCAGCTACTTTCAGAACGGTTGATGTTGTGGGCTTAGACACCTTAGTACATGTTGCTAATGGTATTTATGAAAACTGCCAAGATGATGAGGAACATGAAGTATTTAAACTTCCAGCCTTTATTAACACCATGATGGAGAATAATTGGTTGGGAAGTAAAAGCGGACAAGGATTCTATAAAAAAGTAAAAGGTGCAGATGGAAAGAGTGAAATCTTAGGAATGGACTTGGAAACTTTAGAATATCGCAAAGGAGTTAAAGCAAAATTTGCGACCCTTGAGTTAACCAAATCCATTGATAAAGTGGTAGATCGTTTTAAGGTTCTTATTGCTGGAAAAGACAAGGCTGGTGAATTTTACCGCAAGAGCTTCGGAAGTATGTTCGCCTATGTTTCAAAACGAATTCCAGAGATTTCGGACCAACTTTATAAAATCGATGATGCCATGAAAGCTGGTTTTGGCTGGGAACATGGCCCTTTTCAAATCTGGGACGCAATTGGTGTAGAAGCAGGTGTTCAACTAATTAAGGATTTAGGAAAAGAACCTGCCGTATGGATTATGGAGGTGGTTGATACTGATGAAAAATCTTTTTACACGGTAAAAGATGGAGCGACTTATTATTACGACATTCCAAAGAAAGAGCAAGTTAAAATACCTGGTCAAGACTCGTTTATCATTTTAGATAATATTCGGAAGTCTTCGGAAGTATTTAAAAATAGTGGCGTTGTTATCGAAGATATAGGTGATGGAATTTTAAACTGTGAGTTTCAAAGTAAAATGAACAGTATTGGTGGTGATGTGCTAGCCGGAATGAATAAAGCAATTGATTTAGCCGAAAAAGACTTCGAAGGATTGGTAATTGGAAATCAAGGTGCCAATTTCTCTGTTGGTGCAAATATTGGAATGATCTTTATGATGGCAGCAGAGCAAGAATATGATGAGTTAAATATGGCGGTTAAATATTTCCAAGACAGTTGTATGCGACTGCGCTACTCTTCTATTCCTACAGTTGTAGCTCCGCATGGAATGACCCTAGGGGGTGGATGTGAAATGACATTGCACGCAGATAGAGTTGTTGCCGCTGCCGAAAGTTATATCGGTTTGGTAGAGTTTGGTGTAGGAGTTATCCCAGGAGGAGGAGGATCTAAAGAGATGGCACTTCGCGCTAGTGACACTTTTTCAAAAGGAGATGTAGAATTAAACACATTACAAGAGTACTTCTTAACAATTGGAATGGCTAAGGTCTCTACTTCTGCCCACGAAGCATTCGACTTAGATATTCTCAAAAAAGGAAAAGATATAGTTGTTGTTAATAAGGACAGGCAAATTGCTACAGCCAAAGCGATAACAAGAATGATGGCCGATCAAGGGTACACAAAACCTGTGAAAAGAAAAGATGTAAAAGTTCTAGGAAAGCAGGCCCTAGGGATGTTCTTGGCTGGAACAGATTCTATGGAGCACAGCAATTATATAAGTGCGCACGATCATAAAATTGCAAATAAATTGGCCTATGTGATGGCTGGTGGGGACTTATCGGAACCTACCTTGGTAAGTGAGCAATACTTATTGGATTTAGAGCGAGAAGCTTTTTTAAGTTTATGTGGAGAGCGCAAAACTTTAGAAAGATTACAACATATGATTCAGAAAGGGAAACCATTAAGAAACTAAAAAAAATGAAAACAGCATATATAGTAAAAGCATATAGAACAGCCGTTGGGAAAGCACCAAAAGGTGTCTTTCGGTTTAAAAGAACCGACGAACTGGCAGCAGAAACCATTGCACACATGATGAAAGAACTTCCTCAATTGGACGTAAAGCGCATTGACGATGTGATTGTAGGTAACGCCATGCCCGAAGGAGCACAAGGTCTTAATATGGCACGTTTAATATCTCTAATGGGATTGAATTCTGTTGACGTTCCTGGTGTAACTGTTAACAGATTTTGTTCATCAGGAATAGAGACTATTGGTATTGCCACAGCTAAAATACAAGCTGGAATGGCAGACTGCATTATTGCAGGTGGTGCAGAAAGTATGAGTGCAGTGCCAATGACAGGGTTTAAACCAGAACTCAACTACGATCTTGTGAAAGCTGGACATGAAGATTATTATTGGGGAATGGGGAATACCGCTGAAGCTGTTGCAAAACAATTTAATGTGTCAAGAGAAGACCAAGATGAATTTGCATATAACAGCCATATGAAAGCGTTAAAAGCACTTTCAGAAGATAGATTCCAAGATCAGATAGTTCCGATCAACGTAGAGCAAATCTATGTAGATGAGAACGGAAAAAAAGCAAACAAATCTTACACTGTAACCAAAGATGAAGGGCCTCGTGCCGGAACAAACAAAGAAGCTCTATCCAAATTACGCGCAGTCTTTGCGGCTGGCGGAAGCGTAACTGCTGGAAACTCTTCTCAGATGAGCGACGGTGCTGCTTTTGTGATGGTGATGAGCGAAGAAATGGTGAAGGAATTAAATTTAGAACCAGTAGCAAGACTGGTAAACTATGCCGCTGCTGGAGTTGAACCGCGAATAATGGGGATTGGCCCGGTTAAAGCAATTCCAAAAGCTTTAAAACAAGCAGGATTGAAACAAGACGATGTTGAGTTAATCGAATTAAACGAAGCATTCGCTTCGCAATCATTGGCTGTTATGCGGGAGCTTGACTTGAATCAAGAAATTGTAAACGTGAATGGTGGTGCTATTGCCTTAGGACATCCTCTAGGATGCACAGGGGCTAAATTATCGGTGCAGTTGTTTGATGAAATGCGCAAACAAGATATGAAAGGTAAATATGGAATGGTCACCATGTGTGTTGGTACAGGGCAAGGAGCAGCAGGAATTTTTGAATTCTTAAACTAGGGTTGAGTAAGGAGTTTTTATTATAATGCTCAAACTAATTACTTAATGAATAAAGAAATATAATTATACAATATTGAGTTTGATTTGTTGAGCTTTTTGCTCAATACTGGCTGCTCAAAACTAATAACTAATAGAATGGAAACAAATAAAGACATACTTCGCGGAGGGCAATTCTTAGTAAAAGAAACTGCCTGTGAAGATATATTTACTCCAGAAGATTTTTCGGAAGAACAAAGAATGATGAAAGAAGCCGTAATGGAGTTTAATGACCGCGAGATTATTGCACATCGAGATCGTTTCGAAAAAAAGGACTACGCCTTTACAGAAGAAGTAATGCGCAAAGCTGGAGAACTTGGTTTTCTAGGAGTTGCAGTGCCTGAAACATATGGTGGATTAGGAATGGGGTTTGTCTCTACCCTATTAACCTGTGACTATATTTCAAGCGGAACCGGATCATTCAGTACTGCTTTTGGCGCCCATACCGGAATCGGGACAATGCCCATTACCCTTTACGGTACTGAAGAGCAAAAACAAAAATATGTTCCAAAGTTGGCAAGCGGTGAATGGTTTGGCGCTTACTGCTTAACCGAACCCGGGGCAGGAAGTGATGCCAATAGCGGGAAAACAAAAGCCGTCTTAAATGAAGACGGAACGCACTATAAGATAAGCGGCCAAAAAATGTGGATATCCAATGCCGGATTCTGCAATCTAATGATTGTTTTTGCTCGTATCGAGGATGACAAAAACATTACAGGATTTATCGTTGAAAATGATCCTAGCAATGGCATTACTATGGGTGAAGAAGAACGTAAACTTGGTATTCGTGCATCTTCAACACGACAGGTATTCTTTAGCGATACTGTAGTTCCAATAGAAAATATGCTTTCAACTCGTGGTAACGGATTTAAAATCGCAATGAATGCTTTAAACGTTGGTCGTATTAAATTAGCAGGAGCCTGTTTGGATTCCCAAAGAAGAGTTACAACGGTTGCAACTCAATATGCTACAGAACGTAAGCAATTTGACACTCCAATAGCTGAGTTTGGTGCAATTAAGTCGAAAATTGCGGAAATGGCAACTAATGCATACGTTGGTGAATCTGCTACCTATCGAGCTGCTAAGAATATTGAAGATCGTATTGCAATTCGAATGAGTGAAGGAAATACACATCAGGAAGCGGAGTTAAAAGGTGTAGAAGAGTATGCGATTGAATGTTCTATTCTGAAAGTTGCCGTTTCGGAAGACATTCAGAACTGCGCCGATGAGGGAATACAGATTTTTGGAGGAATGGGATTCTCTGAAGACACTCCTATGGAAGCAGCCTGGAGAGATGCACGTATTGCTCGTATATATGAAGGAACTAATGAAATAAACCGAATGCTTTCGGTAGGTATGCTTGTTAAAAAAGCGATGAAAGGTCATCTTGACTTTTTAGGTCCAGCCCAGGCCGTGGCTTCAGAATTAACTGGGATTCCATCTTTCGATACTCCTGATTATTCCGAAATTCTTTCAGAAGAAAAAGCAATGATCGCTAAACTGAAAAAAATATTCTTGATGATTTCGGGAGCGGCTGTGCAAAAATTTGGTCCAGATCTAGAGGAACATCAACAAATGTTAATGGCGGCATCCGATATTCTTATCGAAATCTATATGGCAGAAAGTGCCGTTTTACGTGCCGAAAAGAACTCCAAACGAGATTCGAAAAATGCCAATTATCAGGCAGCAATGGCACAACTGTATTTATATCATGCTGTTGACGTTATTGATACGAAGGCGAAACTTGCAATCATTTCTTTCGCAGAAGGAGATGAACAACGTATGATGCTTATGGGACTAAAACGTTTTACAAAGTATCAAAATATGCCAAATGTTGTAGGACTTCGCAATATGATTGCCGAAAAAGTGACAACAGAGAATAAATATCCATTCTAGTGATGGATGAAAAGGTTAATTAATTTTATCTGTATATAGTATTTAATAAATAAGAAAATGGAATACCTAGTGTATTTATATCGGCTGATTTACAAATCACAAATGGGTATTTCATAATTGAAAAACTGGTTAGTTAATTGAGAACCGTCCTTATCATATGGGCGGTTTTTTTTTATACTATTTGCCACTATAAGAATCATGGGCGAAATAAGCTTTTAAATCAAATTTTCGGTCTTTAAATTTTTCTTCCAAAATTTTAAAATGTTGAATTCTATCTATTCTAAAGGCTCTATAATCCTTTCGCAAATGACACCAAGCAATTAAAATCCATTTATTATTTGTGGAATACATAGCATAAGGCTCAATCATCCTGAAAGAAACAGCACTTTCACTTATTTTTTGATAGTTAATTTCGATATAATTTAAGTTGGTTATTGCCAATTGAATTTCGGACAAGGCATCACTTGAAAAATCCTCATATTGCCAATTAAAAACGTAGATCTTATTGCTTAACAATTCACTCTTTTCCAGTATGGAGGTTTTAAAAACCGACTTGACTTTGGTCAGGGCCTCATTAAAATCATTCACAAACGAAACATCTTTGGATTGGTTAACAACATGTTGTGCCGTAATCAATGCATTTGCCTGCTTCTCAGTAAATTGTACAGGAGCAACTGTATAATGATCCATTAATGTGTAGCCTCTCCCTTCAATTGCATAAACGGGAACGCCAGCTTCTTCCAACTTTCTAATATCTCTATAAATAGTTCTAATACTTACGTCATACCTTTCGGCAAGCTCGGTAGCTGTAAGAAGACGTTTAGACCTTAACAGCGTGAGGGTTGATATAAGTCTGGAAAGCTGTGACATATAACGAAGATAGCGAACCAAAAAATGATTCGCTATTCTTTAGTATCAATTCTATCCCATAGAATGTAGGGCCACCCTGTTTCCTTCAGTATCCACAAACTGAGCGATAAATCCATTCTCATCAATATTCATCTTAGGCATAATCACTGTTCCTCCAGCCGCTTCAACTCTAGAAAGAGCTACATTTAAATCATCTCCTCCGTTTAAATAAACTGTCGAACCATCTGCCGATGGATTCATACCTTCCATCTCAACAATGGCACCTCCAACACCTTGACTTTTTTGATCATATGCAAAAACACCATATTTCATTTTTTTCTCCGGCATATGAAAATCCGAAATAGTTTCTCCAAGAACTGCTGAATAGAATTTCTTTGCGCGTTCGTAATCCGTTGCTGGTATCTCAAACCAATTCACTGCATTTTTCATTGTTTCTATATTTTATTGTTAAACATATACAAATGTATCGGTCCAAGTGACAGTAAATGTCAGGGGTGAAAATTTGTTTTAATAATTTTGGTCTAAACTTTGCTATATTGCTATTAAAATTTATCATCGAAAAATGGCAAGAATTATCTTCTGGGTACTAGTACTATTTTCTGTTGCTCTATCTGCCCAAACCAATACAGAGGTCTATGTATCCAATATTGAATCCGCTTATGGAGGTCTCGATGTTTTTAATTTTCAAAACATCTCGAATGATACTGGATACGATAGTCAGCCATCATTCCTCAGTAATGATGAAGTGGTTTTCGCAGGAAACAACAGTAGTCAAACCGATATCGCTCAATACAATATCTCTAAAAAAACCAAATTCTGGTATAATGCTCCAACCAAAGGAGGCGAGTATTCACCGCAACTAAGCCCAAACCACACCGGAGTCTCGGCGGTAAGACTCGACCCTGATGGTCTCCAACGACTATATATGTATGAAGAGAATTCCACATCCTCAATTGAGGTAATCGAAGACTTACGGGTCGCTTATTATACATTTTATAATGAAGATACTATAGTGGCTTCGGTCCTGAGTGACTCCTCTTTGGATCTGGTTATTTCGGATTTAAAAAATAAAAAAACAGATACTATTTTAACCAATAGTGGACGATCCATCCATAAAGTTCCAAATTCAAATTCAATAAGTTACACCGCCATAAATAAGGAAAAAAATCAAGAATTATATTTACTGGATATGGATTCTAGAGAGAGCTTTTTTGTTTGCCAACTGCCCATCGGCATTCAGGATTATACTTGGCTCAATGACTCTCAAATTATTATTGGTAGCGGAAGTAAATTATTTCTTTATGATACTTTTCTCAATGAAGACTGGAAAGAGGTTGCCGATCTTTCAGATTATAGAATTAAGGATATTACTCGGTTAGCAATTAGCCCAGATGGGAAAAAAATAGCCTTGGTCGCAGAACCACTTTCACAATAGAAAGTTGATTAAATATCGATCCAATCTGAAGCTATTTATTCAAAAAACGAAAACTTTTGAGTAGTTTTAGAGAAAAATTAAACTATGAAAAAAGTACTGCTAGTTTTGGTTTTAACAGTTATGTTCGCTTGTGAAGGAAAGGAAGATCGCGAAGTTAATTGTGAAACTGTGCTCTGTGCTACGGATCAATTTATAATAACCTTTAGAGATCTATCTGGAGTCCCACTTTTAGGAACCCAGTTTGTAAAGGATTCTTTTAAACTATCCAGTACAAATTCAATTAGATATATAAAACCAATTCCATTTGGTGAGATAGATAACCTTGCCATTTTCTATGAAGATGTTGAGAGCGATTTAAAATATACCTTAGAATTAAGTCCAACCGAAATCGACACGCTTCGTTTTATTTTTTCAACCAAGGTTGGTTCGTGTTGCACGATTTCCACAATGCAAGAGCTGAGCTATAATGGCGTTTTATCTTTTTCCGAAGAAGATAACTTATACGTTTTAATTCGAGAATAGAAAAGGATTCAATCTTTATCCTTACCCTTTACAGGATGGATTATTTTAAGTATTTTTAAACAAACTTTGTTCTATTAAATGCCCACTAATAATAACAAACCAACGGAAAATGAATAAATTGGATATTCCATCTTCCTATTTATCAAATACTATATACAGATGAAAAGAATCATTGTCTGCCTGTTCTTTCTTACTACAGTTGTGCTTCAAGCACAAGGTGATTCTCGTCTATATGATATAATTAAAGCCGTTTCTTCTGAAAGAATTGAAGTAGACATTGGTACGCTTGCAAGCTTCGGAACACATCACACCTTAAGTGATACTATTTCCAAAACCCGCGGAATAGGTGCGGCTAGAAGATGGATTAAGAAAGAATTTGAACGTGTTTCTAAAAATTGTTCAGATTGTCTGGAAGCTTTTTACCAGAAGGACCTGGTAAAAAAGGATGAAAACAGCCGGATTGTAAAGGATGTATGGGTGGTTAATGTTGTGGCCATACAAAAAGGTGCCAAATACCCGAATCGATTTATTATAATGAGTGGTGATATAGATTCGCGCGTAAGCGATCCCAATAATTATACATCAGATTCTCCTGGAGCTAATGACAACGCAAGTGGTATGGCGGGTACCATTGAAACTGCACGTGTGCTCTCCAAATATAAGTTCGAAAACAGCATTATCTATGTTGGTTTAAGTGGTGAAGAACAAGGACTCTTTGGGGGTAAAGGCTTAGCGGTTTATGCAAAGGAAAAAGGTTGGGAGGTCATTGGTGTTTTGAACAATGATATGATAGGAAACATTTCTGGCGTGGATAGTGTGATTAGCAATCGAAATTTTAGAATTTTTTCTGAACCGGTGCCTCCCACGGAAACCAAAGGAGAAAGAAATCGACGCCGTTTTTATGGTGGTGAAGTTGATGGAATCTCGCGACAGTTGGCTCGATATGTTCATAAAACCACAAAGAAATATATGCCCGAAATGAATCCAATACTTATCTATCGTTTGGATCGCTTTGGAAGAGGTGGGCATCATCGTCCATTTAACGATGCAGGGTTTCCTGGTATCCGAATTATGGAGGCACACGAAAATTATACACAACAACATCAAGATATCAGGACGGAAAACGGTATTAGCTACGGTGACAAGTTAGAATATGTAAATTTTGACTATGCCATGAAACTCACGGCCGTAAATGCCATTAATTTGGCAAGCTTAGCGTGGGGTCCTCCATCACCCAAAAATGTTGCAATTGGAAGTGTTGTTGAACCTTCGGCTAGGTTAAAATGGGATAAAGTGACTGGAGCGACTGGCTATAAAATATACTGGAGGAGTACCACCTCTCCTACTTGGGACCATAGTAGATTTGTTGGAGATGTTTCAGAATTCACTCTTAACGGTATCGTCATTGATAACTACTTCTTTGGAGTTTCGGCTGTCGGTGAAAATACGTATGAAAACGTTGTTGTTTTTCCGAATCAAGTGTTCAACTAATTACAAAAGCAAACTCAAAACAGACTAATAATAAACTTACTCTATATTCAATGAAAAAAATAATAACCTCACTTCTGCTTATTTCAATCGGTATAAGCTGTTTTTCTCAAGAATTTACCAAAGCGGATAAATTAAGAGGCAGTATTACAAAGGAACGGGCTTGGTGGAATCTCACACATTATGATTTGGCAGTTGAAGTACAACCCGACAAAAAATTTATAAAGGGTATTAATACAATTAGTTATACCGTTTTGGAAAGCGGGAAGAAGATGCAGATCGATTTGCAACCGCCTATGAAGATTGATAAGATACTTCAAAATGGAAAAAAAGTTTCGTTTAGTTCGAATGGAAATGCTCACTTTCTTAAGCTGAAACAAAAGCAAAAAAAAGGGAACGAATATGAGCTAACCATTTATTTTTCGGGAAAACCACCCGAAGCAAAAAATGCTCCCTGGGATGGAGGTTTCTCTTGGAAGAAAGATAGTAATGGAAAACATTTCATTGCTACGTCCAATCAAGGGGTTGGCGCTAGCATTTGGTGGCCAAATAAGGATCACTACTATGACGAACCCGAAAACGGTATAACTATGTCCATTACAACTCCTAGAGACCTTATGAATGTTTCGAATGGACGACTCACAAAAATGATAGATAACGGAGCAACTAAGACCTGGGTTTGGGATGTTGTGAATCCAATTAATAATTACGGTGTAAATATCAACATAGGAGACTACATGCATTTTGGTGAGAAATTTGAAGGCCTCAAGGGAGAATTGGATATGGACTATTACGTCCTACGTGAGAATGAAGAAAAAGCTAGAGAGCAGTTTTTACAGGCTCCTTTAATGATGCAAGCATTCGAATATTGGTTTGGCCCCTACCCTTTTTATGAAGACAGTTTTAAGTTGGTAGAAGTTCCGTATTTGGGAATGGAGCATCAAAGTAGTGTGACCTACGGTAATAAATATCAAAATGGCTATTTAGGAACCGATTTGTCTGATACTGGTTGGGGCTTACGTTTCGATTTTATTATTATTCACGAATCTGGCCATGAATGGTTTGCAAATAATATTACCCACATCGATGTTGCGGATATGTGGATTCATGAGGGTTTTACAGCCTATTCTGAAAATTTATACTTAAACTATCATTATAGTGATGAAGCATCTTCGGAATATGTGCTAGGGACGAGGCGTTTGATAAAAAATGATCGTCCTATTATTGGAACCTACAATGTAAATCACGAAGGTAGTAATGATATGTACTACAAAGGCGCCAACATTTTACATACCGTGAGACAGCTTGTAAATGACGATAAAAAATGGCGTTCAATTCTAAAGGGACTGAATAGAGATTTTTATCACCAAACCGTAAGCAGTAAGCAGGTGGAAGAATACATAAGCAAACACAGCGAAATAGATCTTGTCGCATTCTGGAATCAATATTTGAGAACGATTAAAATTCCGAAGTTAGAATACAACGTTGAAAACAACAATTTAGAGTTCAGATATATCAATGTAGTAGACGGTTTTGAAATTCCAGTGATCGTTTTAATCAATGGAAAAGAAGAATGGATAACACCCACTTCTGAATGGCAAACTAAAGAATTTCTATCTGACATTAAAACCACAGAAATAAAACAAGATTTTTATGTGGAGACTGAGCAACTAAATTAATTATCTTGGTATATCGACTTAAATTGAGGTTTTAAGCCCATCAAATCATAATGAAAAAACCAGAACTATACTTTCCTCGTGACGTCGAATGGCGAGAATGGTTGCTTGATAATCATCATATTTTCCCAAATGGTGTCTATCTAATTTTTTATAAGTTAGAAATGAAAACCCCAACCATGCGTTGGGAGGAAGCGGTAAAAGTAGCTATTTGTTATGGCTGGATTGATAGCACGGTCAAAAGCCTAGGGAATGGAAAGCGTCGACAATATTTCTGCCCGCGAAACCCTAAAAGTACTTGGAGTGCTTTAAATAAAAGATATGTTGAAACTCTGGAACGGGAAGGCTTAATTCATGAAAATGGATGGAAAACTATTAAGCTCGCTAAAAGGACAGGTACTTGGACCGCCATGGATAATGTTGAAAACCTTATTGTTCCTCCAATGTTACAACAGGCCTTTGAGATACATACAGAGGCTTTTGAAAATTACCAGGCGTTTAGCCCAAGTTATCGGAAGGGGTATTTAAGTTGGTTGTATAGTGCTAAGCGGGAAGAAACCCAGCAGAATAGGATTTCTGAGATTATAAAACTTTGCAAGGCAAATATAAAGTCTCAAGGAGATTGGTAAATGTCTTATATTTGGACCAAACAAATAATTTATAAAATGCGATTACTCTGTTCTCTCCTTCTCTTAACTTTTACAGTATCACTTCACGCTCAAAAAAACAAAGATAAAAAAGACGAGGAAACCAAATGGGACGTTTCAAATCCGGGAAAAGATTTCAAGTATAAAACTCATAGTTTTAACACCGATGAAGGTACTTGGATGAACCTTGATGTAAGCCCAAATGGACAAACTATCGTCTTCGATATGTTGGGAGATATCTACTCAATGCCAATAAGTGGTGGAAAAGCTAAAGTGCTTCGGAAAGGGATTCCTTATGAAATTCAACCTCGTTTCAGTCCTAATGGATTAAAAATCTCATTTACAAGCGATGCAGGTGGGGGTGATAATATCTGGGTTATGAATGTAGATGGAAGCAATGCAAAACAAATTACTGAAGAAGATTTCAGACTATTAAACAACGCCGTTTGGACACCAGATGGAAATTCCCTAATTGCAAGAAAGCATTTTACATCGAGCCGTAGTCTTGGCGCTGGTGAGATGTGGCAATATCACATTGCTGGAGGAAGTGGTTTAAAATTAACGGAGCGTAAAAATGACCAACAAGATGTAAATGAGCCTTTTATGGCTCCAGATGGAAAGTACCTCTATTATAGTGAAGACATGTATCCTGGAGGAAAATTTCAATACAACAAAGACCCAAATAGTCAAATTTATGCGATTAAGAGGTATAGCTTCGTAGATGGTGAAACTATTAGGGTTACAGGTGGACCAGGAGGTGCGGCAAGACCAACCATTTCTCCTAATGGGAAGAAATTAGCCTTTGTAAAACGTGTAAGGGAACAAACGGTATTATATGTCCATGATTTGGAGACAGGTGAAGAATGGGCTTTATACGAGAAGTTAAATAAAGATCAGCAGGAAGCTTGGGCTATTTTTGGAGTCTATCCAAACTTTAGCTGGATGCCAAGTAATCAAGAAATTGTGTTCTGGAGCGGTGGGAAGATTCACAAAATAGATATTGAATCTTTAGAAGTTACGAACATTCCTTTTACTGCAGACGTAAAAATTGATATTGCCAAAACTTTACATTTTGATACTCCTATAGAGCAAGACATCTTCACTCCTAAAATGATTAGACATGCAGTTACCTCTCCAGATGGAAAAATTTTGATATTTCAGGCATTAGGTTATCTTTGGAAAAAAGACCTTCCTAATGGTCTACCAAAAAGATTAACATTAGGCACCGATTTTGAGTTTGAACCACAATTCTCCCCAAACGGAAACGATATTGTTTTCGTTGCTTGGAACGATATTGAGAAAGGTGCCATTTTTACAATCCCCGTGGTTGGAGGTCAACCGCAAAAAATCACCTTATCTAAAGGAATTTACCGTACTCCTTCCTATTCACCAGATGGAGGTTCCATTGTTTTCAGAAAAGAAAGAGGAAATACCGATCAAGGTATGGCTTTTACCAAAGAACCCGGTATCTATACTATGGATGCGAATGGAGAAAACGAAAAAAAGCTGATTAATAAAGGCGAATACCCAATGTTTACAAACGATGGGGAACGCATATTCCTTCAAACGGGAGGTACCTATTTTGGTGATAAAACAAAAAAACTAATTAGTGTAAACTTAAATGGAAAAGATGAAAAGGAACATCTAACTTCTAAATATGCTAACCGATTAGTTCCAAGTCCAGATAATAAATGGATCGCCTTCTCAAATCTTCATAAGGTATTCTTGGCCCCACTAGTTTTAAATGGTCAAACCATTGAACTCGAGAATAAGTCTAAATCGGTTCCAGTATCACAGATTGCAAAGGATGCTGGAATAAATATTCATTGGTCACCAAATAGCCAAAAAGTAATGTGGACATTAGGTGACGAGTATTTTAGTAACGAGGTACAAAATCGATTCACTTTTTTACCTAATTCTCCGGAAACTGTTCCTGAAATGACTGTGGAGGGTATTAAAATTGGACTAACAGCACCCGTGGAGAAACCTTCTGGAAGAATCGCCTTCGCCAATGCTCGAATCATTACCATGGATGACGATAAGGTGATTGAAAACGGAAATATCGTAATTAAGGACAACAAAATTGAAATGATTGGAGAAGCATCAAGCACACCAATTCCATCAGATGCGAAAATTTATTTATCTGCGGGAAAAACCATAATGCCCGGAATGGTAGATTCACATGCACATATAGGCGCCTTTCGTTCAGGATTAACCCCCCAGCAAAATTGGCAATTTATGGCAAACCTAGCCTTTGGTGTTACAACCGCCCACGATCCTTCGGCAAATACAGAAACTGTTTTCGCGCTATCAGAATTACAGAAATCAGGAGGATTGATTGGACCGCGCCTCTACTCTACTGGATTTATTTTATATGGTGCCGACGGAGATTTTAAAGCAGTTATTAATAATCTAGAAGATGCTCGAAGCAGTATTAGAAGAACGAAGGCTTTTGGCGCGAAAAGCGTGAAGAGCTATAATCAACCAAGGCGTGAACAACGCCAACAAGTGATGCAAGCGGCTCGTGAACTGGGCATCAATGTGGTCCCTGAGGGTGGATCTACATTCTATCACAATTTAACAATGGTGATTGACGGGCACACTGGGGTAGAACATAATATACCTGTTGCACCTGTTTATAAAGATGTTCTTGAACTATGGGGGAATAGCAATACTGGTTATACTCCTACCCTTATTGTTAATTATGGGGGACTCAACGGGGAATACTATTTCTATCAACGAGACAACGTTTGGGAAAATGAAAAGCTGCTCAATTTTACACCTCGCTCCATAATTGACAGTAGATCACGTCATCGTGATATGGTACCTCAAAAAGAATACGAAAATGGACACATATTGGTTTCAAAAACTGTAAATGACCTATCTGAAGCCGGAGTAAAGGTAAATATGGGGGCTCACGGACAACTACAAGGACTTGGAGCACATTGGGAAACTTGGATGCTTGCGCAAGGTGGAATGAGCAACCTAGAAGCGTTAAAAGCTGCTACAATAAACGGCGCCCACTATATTGGTGCAGGAAATGATATTGGTTCATTGGAAGTTGGCAAACTAGCAGATCTTATGGTGCTTTCTAAAAACCCGTTGGAAGCCATTGAAAACACCCTGTACATTGACAAGGTGATGATTAATGGTCGTATTTATGATGCAAACACCATGAACGAAATTGGAAACTCCCCAAAGGAACGAAAACCTTTCTTTTGGGAGCTAAGCAAATCGAATCAGGCATTTCCTTGGCATGAGGAAACACAGGGCTTTATGAACGGCGGTTGTGGATGTCACGTTGGTCATGAATAAACTACCAACCAGAACCCTTTGATAACTCTATAAGGACCTTTATCTTTTGCTTTAGGCTTTCACTTGTTGGAAAAATTATCTTTAGAAACGGAGCCGCATTGCTTAGCTTCGTTTTATTTGATGTATTTATTGGTTTCTTAGGATTCTATCTCATTAAAAAACAAGTATCTTTCTAGAAATCATTTGTAAACATGCATCTAGCACAACTTAATATTGCTGAAGCAGTCACCTCCATTGAAGATCCAGTGATGGCCGACTTTGTAAACAACACAGATAGAATTAATACCCTTGCGGAAAAAAATGAAGGCTTTATATGGCGATTGGTAGGTGACAATGGTGATGACTCCTACTCTATTAATGCCTTTGATTCGGAATACGTCCTCGTAAACATGAGTGTTTGGAAAGATCGAGACAGTCTATTTGATTTTGTATACAATTCTGGTCATCTTGAAGTTTTTAAAAGAAAAAAAGAATGGTTCGCTAAAATGCCTAAAATGCATATGGTACTATGGTATATAGAAAAAGGCGATATACCAACAATTAAAGAAGGAAAAAAGAGACTTGAATACCTTAAGAGCACATGGAGATACTCCTTATGCATTTAGCTTTAAAAGCAAGTACACTCCAGAAGATGTGAAGGCCTTATAATAGGTTTGGTATCTTAGATAATTACAAAGCACAACCTATGAAACACATTTATTTATTTACATTGATTTTGGTAACCGTGGTAGGTTGTAAAAATGCTTCGGAAGAAAAAACAGTAGAAACAAATGAAACTATAAACTCCTATTGGTCCTTCGAAGGAAAGGACGATCAATATACCGGTGGGATACGAATGATTCCAATTGAAACACCGAAAGGAACTTTTAATGTTTGGACAAAACGTGTTGGAAATAATCCAAAAATAAAAGTACTACTACTTCATGGCGGTCCTGGAATGACTCATGAAATCTATGAATGTTTTGATGGATATTTTCCACAGGAAAGAATAGAGTATTATTATTACGATCAATTAGGAAGCTATTATAGTGATCAACCAGATGATCTTAGCTTATGGGATACCGCTCGGTTTGTTGAAGAAGTAGAGCAAGTTAGAAAAGCACTTGATTTGAACAAAGATAATTTTTATCTCTTTGGGCAATCTTGGGGAGGAATTTTAGCAATGGAGTATGCCTTAAAATATCAAGAAAACCTAAAAGGTCTTATTATTTCAAACATGGTTCCCTCCATTCCGGATTATATGGACTATAGTGATAATATACTTGCTCCAAAAATGGATCCCGAAGTACTTGCAGAGATAATGGCTTATGAAAACGCTGAGGATTATGGTAATGAACGCTATCTCGAATTAGTTGTTAATCATTACTATACAGAACACGTAATCCGAATGCCCGTTGATCAATGGCCAAGCTCTGTACAAAAAGGGTTCAGTCACTTAAATGCTAAAGTGTATGTTACTATGCAAGGACCGAGTGAATTTGGAGTAAAAGGCGATGCCACTTTAAAAAATTGGGATGTAAAAAACCGTCTTAAAACCATAATTGTTCCAACCTTATCTATTGGTTCAACCTATGACACTATGGATCCTAAACAAATGGAATGGCTCGCGAATGAGGTTCAGAATGGAAGGTTCCATTTATGTCCAAATGGAAGTCATCTTTCTCAATATGACGACCAGAAGAACTTCTTTCAAGGCCTAATACGGTTTATTAAAGACGTAGATACTGGTAAAGAAATGTAATTAAAACAGAATAAAATTGAGGTTATAACATTGTTTTTATACTGAATATCGAAAATCATATAAAATGGAGGCTAAAACGAGATCCCACCCAAAAATTGGATTACAATTTTTGTATCTTTAGATTCCTAACGTTAAATAATAATAAAAATGATTAAAGCAAAATATCAATCTGTTCTGGACCTTGGAGAAAAATTGAATATCCAAAACGGAGATGTAAAAGAAGAGAACGGGCAATTGCATCTTACCGGTGTAGCAGGAACTCCTTATGAAAAAAATCTTCTTTGGGATGAAATAAAACGTGTTGGTGGTGAAAATGCCAATGATATCATGGCCGATATTAAAGTTGCCGACAACTCTATATATGCTCGCCATACGGTTGCTAGCGGTGAATCGTTAAGTAAAATTGCAAAGCATTACTTCAAAGACCCTATGAAATATACTGCCATTTTTGAAACAAATAGAAATATCTTAAACAACCCAGATATGATTCATCCGGGTCAAGAACTCGTTATACCTAACTTATAAAAAACAAGTTTTATCCTTTTGAAAAGCTTCCACTTTTAGTGGAAGCTTTTTTTATCCTGATAGATTAAAACCCACTAATGTATCCACCATAAACGTCTTTAAATCTAAGTCCATCGCTCATATTATATTTGCTGAGTTTTTTATACTCGACCAATGCCCATAAAATAAATTCTTTAAAGAAATAAACATCCCCTTTAGGGATATCATCCACATATTTTTCTAACAAATTATCTAAGGGCTCTATCTGGTCTAACTGCGATTTATAGTCATTATTGGATAGTGAATCTAGCAATTCAAATCCTCCGCTTTGTTCAAAGAACCAAGTAACTATTTGATCATAAGGTTGTGTTTCGCCATCTTTTTGTAGTTTCTCTATTCGAGGAAAGTATCTTACAAACTCGGCCTTCACGGCATCTGCGATCAGCTGCTGTGCCACCGCTCCAGCGCCTTCCTGTTCTCCCTCGTAGACCAGTTCTACCTTTCCGGTTATTGCAGGAATGATTCCCATAAAATCTCCTAAACGAACTGTCGTGTTCTTGTCTCCACTCTGAAGGGCTCTTCTTTCGGCAGTGCTTAATAAATTCTCAAAAGCAGTGATACTTAACCTGGCGCTTATACCGCTCTTAGCATCTATGAACTCACTATCTCTGGCTTCAAAACTAATCTGTTCGAGAATATCCTTTGCCAGCTCAGGAACATAAATATGCTTTTTTTTTAAAATAGCTTCAGAAGTTTCCTGCTGTGTAATAGTACGAGCGGTCTCCAAATTCTCTGGATAATGGGTAAGTATTTGAGAACCAATTCTGTCTTTCAAAGGAGTAACAATGCTTCCTCTGTTTGTATAATCTTCTGGGTTCGCCGTGAATACAAACTGAATATCCAATGGTAAACGTAGCTTAAAACCACGAATCTGTATGTCTCCTTCTTGCAAGATATTAAAAAGTGCAACTTGAATGCGGGCCTGTAAATCTGGAAGTTCATTAATAACAAAAATAGAACGGTTCGCTCTCGGGATCATTCCGAAATGAATTACACGGTCATCTGCATAAGTTAACTTTAAATTTGCTGCTTTAATTGGATCAACATCGCCAATTAAATCGGCGACGGTAACGTCTGGAGTTGCTAGTTTTTCTGAAAATCGCTCATCGCGATGCAACCAAGAAATAGGTGTAGCATCTTCCATTTCTGTTAACAATTCTCGAGCAAAACGAGATATAGGATTAAACGGATCATCATTAATTTCACTACCATCTATTACCGGCACATATTCATCCAACAAAGAAACCATTTGTCTAGCCAATCGAGTTTTTGCCTGCCCTCTCAGGCCTAATAGGTTAATATTATGCTTAGACAGAATAGCGCGTTCTAATTCCGGAATTACAGTGTATTCATAACCGTGAATTCCTTTAAAAGTTGTTTCTTTTTTCATCAACTTTTGAAGTAAATTTCTGCGTAATTCTTCTTTAATTGTTTTATGTTCGTAACCTGCCTCTCTAAGCTGTCCGAAGGTTTTGATCGATTCTATTTTCATTTATCAACGCTCTAATTTGCACTCCTAACGGAGTTTTTTTTTCCTATTTGTTTCGTAATCTGTAAATATCATCTCCCCCAATCCTTTTAATCCCGTGTAAAAGGCCTTCCCTTGATTCGCTTCAGTAAAATGATCAACAAACTGCTGTAAATAAGGGTCACTGGCTATCATAAAGGTTGTAATTGGAATATGCAACTTTCTTGCTTGACGAGCCATTGTGTAGCATCTATTAACAATATGTGGGTCTAAACCATTGCTGTTTTTATAATACTCACCATCTGGAAGTTGCAGGCAGCTTGGTTTTCCATCAGTAATCATAAATATTTGTTTGTTAGTATTTCGTTTTCTGCGCAACATATCCATGGCGAGCTGCAAACCGGCAACCGTATTGGTATGGTATGGCCCTACATTTAGATAGGGTAAATCCTTAATCTTTATAGGCCAAGCATCATTTCCAAAAACCAAAATATCTAGGGTGTCCTTTGGGTATCGGGTTGTTATTAATTCAGAAAGCGCCATAGCTACTTTCTTAGCAGGAGTAATACGATCTTCGCCATATAAAATCATACTGTGGCTAATATCAATCATCAAAACAGTGCTCATCTGGGCCTTAAACATAGTCTCTTCCACCACCAAATCGTTTTGGGTAAGATAAAGATCCCCTATACCATGATTTATTTGAGCATTCTTTAAACTTTCAGTCATAGAAATACGATCGAGTGCATCTCCAAACTGATAGCCTCGATATTCACCAGATTGTTCATCTCCATGTCCTGTATGCTTGGTTTTATGATTACCGGCAGCACTTTTTTTTAATTTTCCAAAGATTTGTTCCAAAGCTCCCTTCCGAAGGGATCGTTCCAACTTTTCGGATATCGTAATCTTGGCATCTCCATCCCCTCCCTTATCACCAGATCCATCTAGCTTAATTTCTTCTCGAATGTAACCTTTAGACTTTAGGTCTTCTATAAAATCATCAATAGTGTAACCATCCGAGGTAAGACTATATTCTTTGTCCAATTCTCTTAACCAGTCAATTGCCTCATCGAAATCGCCAGAAGTATGAATAATAAGTTCCTGAAAAATCTCGAACAATTTTTCAAATGGAGATTGCTCCTTTGGAATGTGCTTCGTAAAAACAAAGCCACTATGCCTAATTTCCTTCTTCATTGTCTAAATTTAACACATTTCCAGACAATTCCGAAGTACTTAACATCCAATTATGAATTGCTTCTGAAACATTTTCTTAACTTTAGAAAATCAAAATAGTTATTCAACTAATTATCCATTTTCTCGATGAAAAAAATACTATTCCTGATGCTTTTATGCATCGCTCCAATGCTATGTGCTCAGAATTTTTCAATGGCCATTTTAAAGGACATGAAACCTCGAAATATTGGTCCTGGAGGTATGTCTGGTCGTGTAACCTCAATTGATGTTGTTACTTCGAACCCAGATATCATGTATGTTGGGACAGCTTCTGGGGGTTTATGGAAATCTACTAGTGCAGGCATAAAATGGGACCCAATATTTGATAATGAAGCTACAGCTTCCATTGGGGCAGTAGCTGTCCAACAATCAAATCCATCGGTTATTTGGGTTGGTACTGGTGAAGGAAACCCGCGAAATAGTCTTAATGGTGGATATGGAATCTACAGATCCTTGGATGGTGGTAAGAATTGGGACTTAATGGGATTGGAAAACACGCGTCATATTCATAAAGTACTAATTGACCCAACCAATCCAAATACGGTTTATGCTGGAGCCATAGGTTCTCCTTGGGGTGAGCATCCAGAACGCGGTGTTTTTAAAACCACCGATGGTGGTAAAACTTGGAACAAAATACTTTTTCAAAATAATAAAACTGGGGTTGCTGATATGGTTATGGATCCCACTAATCCAAATAAGTTAATTGTAGCCATGTGGGAGCATAAAAGAGATCCTTGGTTCTTTAATTCTGGAGGTGAAGGTTCTGGACTGTTTGTAACGCACGACGGTGGAAACACTTGGGAAGAAAGAACAGATAAAGACGGATTACCAAAGGGAGAATTAGGGAGAATTGGTATTGCTATTTCTAAGAACAAACCAAACATTGTATATGCTCTTGTTGAGGCCAAAAAAAATGCACTGTATAAATCGGAGGACGGTGGGTTTACCTTTGAAAAAATTAATGACAAAGATGACATAGGAAACCGACCTTTTTATTACAGTGATATTTACGTTGATCCTGAAAACGAGAACAGAGTGTTTTCCGTTTTTACCTATGTGAATGTCTCGGAAGATGGCGGAAAAAACTTTGAGCAATTGATGCCCGCCTACGGTGTTGATAATGGCGTTCATCCAGACCATCATGCATGGTGGATTCACCCAGCGGATGGTAGTTTTATGATGGATGGTAATGACGGTGGATTAAATATCACCCATGATGGTGGTAAAAGCTGGCGTTTTGTTGGAAATTTGCCTGTTGCACAGTTTTATCACATCAATGTTGACAATGAATATCCTTATCATGTTTATGGTGGAATGCAAGACAATGGTAGTTGGCGTGGTCCTGCTTATGTTTGGAAGGCACAAGGAATTCGTAATGATTATTGGCAAGAAATCTCTTTTGGCGATGGGTTTGATGTGGTTCCAGACCGAGATGATAGTCGTTATGGATGGAGTATGAGCCAACAAGGGTATGTAAGCCGCTATGATCATATTACAGGAAATAATTACACCGTGCGTCCTACACATCCAGATCCAAACGTGAAACTGCGATTTAATTGGAATTCGGCAATCAACATTGATCCTTTCGACAATAATGTTATTTACTTCGGAAGTCAGTTTGTGCACACAAGCACCGATAAAGGACTCACTTGGGAAATAATTTCTCCGGATTTATCCTCAAACAATCCAGAAAAACAGAAACAAAGTGAAAGTGGTGGAATAACAATGGATGCAACTGGAGCAGAAAACCACACTACAATTCTAGTTATTGAACCTTCTCCCCTTGAGCGAAATATGTTATGGGCTGGCACCGACGACGGTCGAGTGCACTACACTCAAAACGGAGGACAAACTTGGATGGATGTTTCGAATAATTTAAAAGGCTTACCCGATGGAAGCTGGATTGTTCAAATAAAAGCTTCTAATAAGAAACAAGGAGAAGCACTATTAGTCGCTAATGACTACCGAAGATTTAATTATACGCCATATGTTTATCGCACAACCAACTATGGTAAAAGTTGGGACCGCATTGTTAATGTAAGTGATGTAAAAAGTTACGCCTTAAGTATTGTAGAAGATCCAATAGAGAAGAATTTATTATTTTTAGGAACTGATGATGGACTCTATATTTCTATTAACGCTGGCGCTAGTTGGCAAAAATGGACACACGGGTTTCCAACCGTGTCGGTTAAGGATTTGGTGATTCAACCTAGGGAGCATGATTTGGTAATAGGTACTTTTGGGCGTGCTGCATGGGTTTTGGACGATATACGCCCTCTAAGAGAAATTGCCAAGAATCGCTCGATTTTGACATCAAAACTTAAAGTATTTGACCCTCCTACGGCTTATCAAGCTGCTTATCAGCAGGCAACCGGTAGTAGGTTTGGCGGTGACGCTTTGTATAATGGAACTAACCGTAAACGAGGCGCCCAAATTGCTTATTATTTTAAAAAGAGCGATGTGAAATTAAATGATGATGAAAAAGACGAAGAGGAATCGGAGGAAGTTTCAAAAGAGAAAGAAACGGGTCCCTCTAAGGATTCTATTTATCTGAAAATATATGATGGAGATCGATTGATTCGTACACGTAAAACTAAAATTCCAGATAGCACTGGAATCTATAAGTTTGCATGGTATATGGATGAAACAGGTGTTGATCGACCTTCGCGCAAGATTAAAAAGCGAAAAAGCGAACCAGAAGGTACTGATGTGACACCAGGAACCTACAAAGTAGTCCTTCAGTATATGGACAATACCTCAAATACAAGTATTATTATAGCGAGCGATCCGAGAATTCAGATTTCGGAAAAGGCAATAAATGAAAGTTATGCTACCTCTAAGCAATTGGAGAAAATGACACAAATAGCAGCAGACGCAGTAAGACAATTAGTTGAAAGCAAGAATACAGCTGAAGAATTCAGTAAAAAACTGAAGAAAGATGATGATGAAAAATACAAGGAGCAGATAAAAGCTAGTAAAGAAATAGTAAAGAAAATTGATACGGTCATTGCCCTATACATTGGAAAAGAAGATAAGCGGCAAGGAATTACACGTAATCCAGAAGTAAATGTAATGCAACGAATGAGAACCGCTGGATGGTACAGTGGTAGCAGACCTAATGGAATGACTTCCACAGAAACCACCCTCGTGAAACAAGCCCAAGATGCACTTGGCGACGCTTTAAAAGAGACAAATGAATTCTTTGATTCTGAATGGGCTACATACAAAACGACAATGGAAATGGTGAAAATTTCACCTTTTAAGGAAGTAAATATTTTTAAGAGCAGTAATTAATGGGGGTATTGGCTTCGGAAAGATTTGAGGTATCGATTGAAGGTACCCATGGAATTCATATTCCTGAAGCTATTGCGATGCCTTTTATTAAAAAAGGACATAAACGTGTTAAATTAAAAGCTTATCTCAACAAAACTCAAATCTCTTTTCACGGCGCACTGCATAAATATGTGGGTAGGTATGTTATTTCCTTTGGAAAGAGGTATCAAAAAGAATTGGGCATCTATCCTTCTAACTATTTTGAGCTACAATTATTTGAAGACACCTCTAAATATGGAGTAGAAATGCCAGAAGAATTCGCTGCTGTTCTAGAAAGCGACCCAGAAGCACAAGAAGTGTTTGACGCCTTTACAGAGGGTGCTAAACGTTCTCTTATTTACTATGTACTTGGGTATAAAAACTCTCAAGCAAAAATAGACAAGGCACTTCTTATTTCAGAAAATATCAAAAGAGGGATAAAAAGCCCGCGAGAAATTGTGAAAAAATAGTAAGGTTTCATTAAAGTTTTGCTAATAGCTTAGAATCGCCCTATCTTGTTGGTACAAAACACTAATTCATAAACGATCATATCATGAAAAAATTAGGAATAACATTGGTATTTTTAGCACTCATTGCTTTTATTAATTGTAAGGACAAAAACGCTGATGCGAAAGAAGCTGTAGTTGAAGAAGTCGAAAAAACAGTAGAGGATGAAGTAAAATTGGTGCCGAAAACAGTGACGCTCATTTTGGAATCTAAAAGTGAAAGTACTGCGGCTGGAAAGGTAAACTTTACAGAAGTAAATGGGGTTGTGAAAATGAGTGCAAAAATTTCAGGATTAACACCCGGAATGCACGCCATTCATATCCATGAAAAAGCAGATTGTTCTTCCCCAGATGGCAAATCTAGTGGTGGACACTGGAATCCAACTAAGGTTCAACACGGCAAATGGGGAGATACCGAAGGATATCATAAAGGTGATATAGGAAACTTCGAAGCAGATGAAAATGGTGTTGGAACAGTATCAGTGGAGACTGACGAATGGTGTATTGGGTGTGGAGACGAGAATAAAGATATCCTTGGAAAAGCAGTGATTGTGCATCAAGGTGTAGATGACTTTAAAACTCAGCCAACAGGAGCGGCTGGTGGTAGAGTTAGCTGTGGAGGAATCATTCAGTAGTAGATGAAAACCATTGTGCGCAAGTTAGATACTAAACGTTGGAATTTAATAACTAAGCGAGATAAGTGAATTATGATGACAAAAGAAGCTATTGCTAATAAATACATAGACTATCTAGAAAAAGGTGATATCAAAAAATTAATTAATTTATTTAATACAAAAGGAATTGTGGATTCCCCTCTTTATGGAATTAAAAAAGCAAATAAATTTTATCACGAGTTGAATAGTGACACCATAAATTCTGAACTTGACCTTTTAGGAATTTTCGAAGAAAATGACTCAAGTAATTTAGCCCTTTTTTTTACATACAAATGGACTTTAAAGAATAATGAAAAAGTAGAATTTGATGTTGTAGATATTATTGAATTTGATGCGCACAATAAAATTCTTAAACTAAAAATTATATATGATACAGTAATTGCCAGAAAACTGGTTGAACAATTAGAAAATTAAAGCCAGCGTACGACAACCTGATTAAAAAATAAAAGTCCGAACCCCTCACGAGTTCGGACTTTTTTCGCTTCACATTGAATGTTTCTTTTTAGGGAAATCTAAGGTAGTTTAGAAATTTACTTTATGTTTCATTCACAATGTAGTCTATAGTATAACAGTTAAAGCAGCAAATACCCTATCTGATTAAATAAAAAAACATCCACCAAAGAAGGGATGTTTTTTTAAGGACACGAATCAAAATGTTTCTTTTTAGGGAAATCAAGGGGTTATTTGAAATTTACTTTATGTTTCACCTTGATTATAAACTGTGTCTATAACAACTAAAGCAAATACGGTACCAAAAACCTTCTTAAATGCAAAAAACCCTGCCAAAAGGCAGGGTTTTTATTTTTAGCTTGATTGCAAATCCTCTTATTTCTTAAGGATTCTTTTAACAATGCTAGCATTGTCTGCTTCAATCTTTATAAAGTACATTCCATTTGCCAACTTTTCAATTGAGAAAGTAGTTTGACTTTCCATATCCGCTACATCAAGATTTTGAATGGTTCTACCATTAATATCTACAATTGTTGCAGAACGAATTTCATAATTACTATTGTTAGCAATGGTAATTTGTCCATTCGAAGGATTAGGGAATATATTCAAGTTTTGAGCAAACTCATTATCCTCAATACCTAATGAGCAAACATCCAATGGATCTGTAATTGTTACTGTTGGCATACATGTAGATGTGTTTCCATCTGTATCCATCATTGTAACCGTAATAACATTTGCTCCAAGATCGTCACAAGTAAATAAGTCCTGACTTAAAGTGATTGTAGTTGTTAAACCACAGCTATCGGCAGGACCTCCTGGTAAGTAGTAATAAGCCACATAATCATTAGTAGCAGTCCAAACTTCAGAATTTCTACCTGGAGTAGGTAATCCCATACTTCCATCTTGGTTCTCTACACCTTGAGTTGTATTTCCATCTGCAGGTATTGAAGTACTATGAATCTCTATACGATTTGAACCTTCAAATAAATGAATCTGAGAAGTAACCCCATTAGACGTACCAAAGAAAGGCACGTCATCAAACTCTACGATTAATTTCATATCAGGTGAAGTTCCAACGGTTTCATATCTAATAATTCCGCCAGAGGCAGGATTTAAATCCTCCCAAGCCATGGCGATTAGATTATTTACATCGCTACCATTCGGAAGTTGTCCTCCGGCACAACATCCATCACCCTGACCACCCGTGAAGGTTATAAATCCATTTGATGAGATAAAGAAATCCGTATAATCCACTCCATAAAAATTGAATGAAAATCCAACTGGTAATCCACCAGAAACATCATCATCGGCTAGAGCTACAGTCGTTCCTGTTGCAGTAATATCTATTGGAGCAAATGTTCCTGTTTGATCAACAACAAGTGCGCCCGCTTCTAGATTAGTAACAACATCACTAATTAAAAGAGTAGCTTCTCCACTTGCATCTAATTCTAAAGTAAC
>MAAC01015629.1_pt1 | contig 51931 bp, 49 predicted proteins | sample 1115981 | NCBI WGS metagenome assembly MAAC01 (sample SAMN04961126, study PRJNA320927) | seawater metagenome | isolation source: sample BD02T64 sea water enriched with oil for 64 days | place: USA:Gulf of Mexico | collected 2013-07-27 | reverse complement strand
GTGTTAAAAATGCTAAAGAATGATGTGATTTTAATTTCGTTGTATGTAGATGACAAAAGGCCATTGCCAGCAAATGAAGTTGTAGATTCAAAATTAAAACCAGGTAAAAAGTTAAAATACATTGGTCAAAAATGGAGCGAATTGCAAACCATAAAATACAAAACAAACACACAACCCATGTATGTGTTAATGGATCATAACGAGAATAACTTAATAGCACCTGTAGCCTATACCCCAGATGTAGATGCCTATCATGCTTGGTTAATCAAAGGAGTACAAAATTTTAAGAAATAGAATTCCATAAAAAAAACCTCAACATTTGTTGAGGTTTTTTTATTTGAGATAAACATCTATTAGGTGTTTAATATGGTTTGTTTACTAACAGCTAAATATTTTCTTCCTATAGGTATTCTTTTGGCGCCAATTTCTATAGAATTTCCTTCAACACAATCAACCTTACCAATTGCAATGGTAAAGGATCTATGAATGCGTAAGAATTTATCTTGAGGTAATTCTTCTGTTAAGCTTGTAAGTGATTTATGTACCAAATAATTATCTGTTGATGTAAATATTTTGATGTAATCTTTTAAGCTCTCAATATATAAAATGTCTTCATAATTTATTTTAACCAGTTTTTTATCAACCTTCAAAAAGATATAGGATTCATTAGCATCTGAAGTTTCTGGTTTCCCTTCTTTTTCTTGAGCGATTTTCTGAGTAATCTTATTAATTGATTTTAAAAATCGATTAAAAGGGATGGGCTTTACGAGGTAATCCAAGACATTTAAGTCAAAACTTTCAACAGCATATTCTCTATAGGCAGTTGTAATGACAATATTGGATTTTAATTCTACACTTTTAATGAATTCTAAGCCATTCATTTTAGCCATGTTTATGTCTAAAAAGATAGCCTCTATATTTTCTTTTTCAATAAGCGGTAACGCAGAAATGGGGTTGTTAAAAGTACCCGCGATTTCAAAATTTTGAAACTCTTTTAAATGACTTTCTATTACTTTAATAGCTAATGGTTCGTCATCAATAATTATGCATTTTATTTTCATAGGAAAGTGCCTGTAGCGTAAATGTAATAAATAATAGTTAGTTCTAACATATTATTAAGTTATGGGAAAGGTTAACGTCACTAAAAAATGTTGTTTTTCTGAGTCAACTTCTAAAACATAGTTGTCTTTAAAAAGCAATTGCAATCTTCGTTCAACATTTTTATTTCCTATCCCATGCTCTTTCACTTTATTGCTAAATTGATTGTAATTATTTGAGACCGAAAATTTTATGGTATTGTTGGGGAGTTTTTCAAAATTGATTTTCACTTTCATGAATTTATTCTCACGAGTACCATGCTTAAAGCAGTTTTCAATAAAGGGCAAAAACAAAAGAGGAGGCACTTTCGCGTTTTCAATATCCCCAGAAATATTCGTTTCAACTTCAACACGATCACCATAACGCAGCCTTTCTAAGTCAACATAACTCTGAATATATTTAATCTCATTCACCAAACCTATTTTAGGTTCCTTTGCTTCATATAAAATATACTCCATAATCTCAGACAGCTTTAAAACAATCTCAGGAGCTGCTTTTGATTTTTCTAAAATTAAAGCATATAAGTTATTTAAGGTGTTGAAAAAAAAGTGCGGTTGGATTTGGGCCTTTAAAAACTGTAGCTCCGTTTGCAACTGTATAGCTTCAAGGTTTTCGTTTCTTTTTCTTTCATAAATCCAATCTGCGGTTAGTTTAATTGTCGTTGCCAATGCAACATCGTAGATACCAATTAATATAACTGCTAAAATATGGTTAAAGGCATAGGGTCTTTGTGGTGTTTGAGATTCTGGCCACACATTTTCATTGATAAATGTAAAAATAAGTTCAGTTCTGACTATATAAAAGACAATTAAAGAAATTAAGAAAACGAGAACGTAACTAGGAATTTTTTTTCGAAAAACAAATTTGGGTAATAATACATATATATGAAAGTATGCTAAAAACATACTCATAGAAACCGTTACTATGTTTGATTTAAAAGAATACCAATAATCTTCATAATAACTTCCCCACCGTACAACGTTTAGCAGAAAGTAACTTACCCAAAAGATAAAGTGGAATTTAAAAGGGATTTTATTACTGGTGTTTTTTAACGTGTTTGTCATCAAAAAAAAGTACTTATTATCTATAGTTGAGGTAAATGTACCAAAAAAAGAAGTTCTTGATGAAATTTATTCTTTTAAGTTTTCTCATCTAAAAAAAAATGTTATTCGTTGTTAGTTTTGTGTTGTTTATATATTAAATTTTTCTCCCTGCTGGATAAGTCTTTACATTTAGACAGATAAACTAATTAACAATTTACTCATGAAAAAAATCAAAATACTATTATTTACAGTATTTTCATTGCTGCTATGTACAAATATGGTAGGGCAAGAAAAAAGTATTTCTGGTACAGTAACATCTAAGACGGATGGCGCTGTTTTACCAGGCGTAAGTGTCGTTGTAAAAAACTCTGCACGAGGTACTGAAACAGATTTTGACGGAAAGTATTCAATAAAAGCTTCGGTAGGAGACGTATTAACGTTTTCTTTTGTTGGGATGAAATCTTCTTCTGTTACAATTACATCAAATTCATCAACAGTTAATGTTGCTTTGGAAGATGGTGACAATATTCTAGATGAAGTTGTAGTAACAGCTTTAGGAATTTCTAGAGAGAAAAAATCGTTAGGATATTCGGTTGCAAATTTAAAAGGAGAAGCCGTTTCTTTAGCAAAAGAAAGCAATGTTGTAAACTCATTAGCGGGTAAAGTAGCTGGTGTAGTAATTACACAATCCGCTTCTGGTCCTGCTGGTGGTACAAGAGTCGTTATTAGAGGTAACAACTCAATTACTGGTAACAATCAGCCTTTATACGTAGTTGATGGTGTTCCTGTTGATAATTCAGGGATTGGTTCTGCAAACGGATCTAATACTTCTGAATATAGTCGTTCTGATTTAGGTACTGGTATTTCTGATATCAACTCTGACGATATTGAGTCTATATCTATTTTAAAAGGACCTAATGCTGCTGCATTATACGGATCAAGAGCAAGTAATGGTGTTGTACTTATTACAACTAAAAAAGGAAATACAGGTAGAGGATTAGGAATTTCACTTTCTTCTAATGTATCTATGCAAAGTCCATTATTATTACCTAAATATCAAAACCAATATGGACGTGGTGTTGATGGCGCTTTTGCTGCAGATTTATCTCAGTTAAAAAGTGCTGGTTCTTGGGGACCAAAATTTGATGGCTCACAGCAATTATATTATACTGGTGAAAACAGAGCTTATTCTGCACAGCCGAATAATGTTAAAAACTTTTTCAGAACAGGTTCTAGTGTTGTAAATACAATTGCAATTAGTAAGAGTACTGAAAATTCTTCATTGCGTTTCTCTTATTCAAACTCTAAAATGGAAGGTATGTTGCCTAACTCTTCAGTTAAAAGAAATAATTTTAACGTAAGGGCTTCTTCTAAAATTACAGATAAATTTACGTTAGATACCAAAGTAACTTATTTCTTACAAGGAGCTAAGAATCGTGCTTCTCAAGGAACAGAAGGAGTAATGGCGTATTTATATGGATTAGGAAGAAATGTTGATGTAAATGATTTAAAAAATTATCAAGATTTAACACAAGGATATGGAGTGATTTCTTCAACGGCTAGTGGAGGAAATCCTTATTGGATTTTAAATCAAGATAAAAATGAAGATTTCAGAAAAAGATTAACTGGTTTTGCGAAAGCTCAATACGACTTTAATGATAACTTTAAAGCTTTTGTAAGAGTTGGTACAGATGTAGTAGATCATCAAACGGAAAATGTTACAGCTACAGGACATCATTTTACTCCAGAAGGAGCAGTAGGGTATTCTACATTTGACACTTCTGAAACAAATTATGATTTCTTATTAATGTATAATAAAAACATTAATGATGATTTTAATCTAACAGCTAACTTTGGTGGAAACGCATTGCATTCAACTTCAAAATACTCGTCAATTAGAGGATTTGACTTTAAAATACCTGGAAAACATTTTATAGCAAATACGGATCCTGAAAAATTAAGAGTATCTCAATCAGAACTTGTTGAAAAGAAAGTAAACTCAGTATACGGATCAGCTTCATTAGCGTATAAAGGAATGGCGTATCTAGATATAACAGGAAGAAACGATTGGTCTTCTGCTTTAGCAGCAAAAAACAGGTCTTATTTTTACAAGTCAGCAAGTTTAAGTTTATTGTTAAACAAAGTGTTTAATATTGAATCAGAAAAAATTAACTTTACTAAATTACGTTTAAGTTATGCGAATGTGGGGAACGACACAGGTCCTCATCAAATTGTAAATTTATTCAATGTAGCTTCTAATGGATATTTAGGTAACGTAACTGTTTCTAGTCCAAATGTGAAATTTAGTGAGAGTTTAAGGCCAGAAGATGTAACTTCTACAGAAGTTGGTTTTGAAATAAAAGCTTTTCAAAATAGACTTTTTGCAGATTTCACATACTATTCAATAAACTCTAAAGATTTAATATTTAATGTGCCAGTAGATCCTGCAACAGGGTTTACACATTTCAGAGATAACGTTGGAGAAATTACAAATAAAGGTTTTGAATTGATGATTGGTGGTACACCAATTAAAACAGATGATTTTGACTGGAGTATTTCGGCAAATATAGCTGGAAATAAAAACAAGTTAGTGAGTTTAATTGAAGGACAAGACTTCTTCCAATTTACTTCTAATAATAGCGGTACAATTGATGTAAGAGCACAAGTTGGTGAAGGTTTTGGAGATATCTATGGTACTGACTGGAAAAGAACGGATAATGGTCAACTTTTATTAACTGCTAGTGGTCGTCCACAAGCAACATCGGAAAGAGTAAAATTAGGAAACTATCAGCCAGACTTCACGGGAGGTATTAGCAATACTTTAAATTACAAAAACCTTAGTTTAAACTTCTTGGTTGACTTTAGAATTGGAGGTCAAGTATATTCTGGAACAGATTCAGCTTTAGATGCTGGAGGTGTGTCTACTAGGTCTTTAGAGCATAGAGATGGAATTACACTTGATGGAGTATGGGATGATAATGGTACTTTAACACCTAATACAACTAGTATTACTGGACAACAATACTGGGGAGCAGTTTCTGGAATTGCCTCAGAATATGTATTTGATCAAACGAATGTTCGTTTAAGAGAAGTTAGCTTATCTTACAAATTCTCTTCAAAAACACTTAGCAAAACATTTATTAAAAATGCTTCATTAAGTTTAACAGGAAGAAATTTATTCTTTATCTATAAGAAAAGTGAAAATTTTGATCCTGAATCTAGTTACTCTACAAGTAACTTTGCGCAAGGAGTGTTGTATTACAACCTTCCTACATCTAGCAGCATTGGACTTAATTTAAATGTTAAATTTTAAAAATATATAATATGAAAACAATTAAAACAATTATATATAGTGCTTCACTTTTTCTAGCTATTTCTTGTACTGGAGATTTTGATGAAATAAACACTAAACAGCAAGGTTTTGAATCTGGCGAATTAAGCGCGAAGTTCTTTATAACGGAAACGCAATTCAATTTATACGCTCCAAGCAGATATGCTTATTGGAGAGCACATTTAATTCATTCAGATCGTTTTGCAGGTCATGTTACATTTGGACATGACAAGTCATGGTGGAATGATGGACTATCATACAGTTTCAATGGTGGTTATACTGATGCTGCATGGGGATGGTATTCTGGATATTTTGGGAATGTTAAAAAATTCTTAGACCTGACTAAAACTGGAGGTGAATTTGATAACCAAAACATGTACGCAACAGGTCTTATTATTAAGTCTCTTTATTATCAAATGTATACAGATACTTTTGGTATGATACCATTTAGCGAAGCTGGGGTAGCAGGAAATTTAACGCCAAAGTATGATGACCAAAAAGATATTTATATTGGAATCATTGCAGATTTAGATGAAGCGATGGCTTTAATTGGTTCAGATACAAAAACCGGAGATGGTGTAAATGACTTAAGCGATAATGATTTATATTGTGGAGGAGATTTACAGAAATGGAAAAAATTAGCAAATACTCTTAAATTAAGAATTGCTATGCGTGCTTTAGGTGCAACAGGAGAGAGTTTTGCAACTGCAGCAATCAATGAAGCTATCGCTAGTCCTCTTTTAGATAATGGTACTGGTAGTGTAACGATGGAAAAGGATGTTAAAATTGGGCAATGGGGAAGTGCTGCATATGGAGATGTATGGACTAGTTTCGGCGCTGGATCTGATTGGACAATGGGAGCGACTTTAATCAATACGTTACAAAATAGTAGTGATCCAAGATTAGCATCATATGCTTCTCCTGCTCCAGGTGGTGAGTTTACATTTGATAGCGATGGTGCTACTGCAGATTACCAAGAGCAATTAGATTTTATTATCGCTAATTTGGATAATGCAAATGCAGTTTATACTAAAACTATTTCTGGTACAGTAACAACAGTAACTGTTCCTGCAAATCAATACATTGGGCAACCTACAAGATTAAACGGTTTAATTAAGCCAATGGTTAAATATGACATGTTTAGTAAGCCTAGTGATCTTGTTATTCAGGCAACAGGAAAAGGAGCGCCCGTATATTCTGAAATAATTTTAACAAGTGCCGAAGCTTATTTCTTACAAGCTGAAGCTGCTGTTAGAGGAATGGGAAGTGGTAATGCTCAAAGTTTATTTGAATCTGGAATTAAAGAAGCAATGAAATTATGGGATGTTTCTAGTGGAGATGCAGATACCTATGTTGCTAGTCAAGCAGCTGCAAACATTACAACTGGAACTTTAGAAGAAAAACTAGAGAAAATAGCTACGCAACGTTGGTTAGCAAGTTATACAGATGGTTTTGAAGCCTGGGCGGTAGTAAGAGATTACGGATACCCAAGTGAATTAGCAGCAGGAGTTTCAAATCCAAAAATATTTGAGTTAGGAACTTTGAATGGTAACTATCCTCAGCGTATGCGTTATGGTAGTGGTGCTCAGTCTAACCCTAATTACGCACAAGCTGTCTCTGCACAAGGAGCAGATGTACAAGGGACAAAATTGTGGTACGCTAAAAATTAATTGTGTATCTGATAAGTCTTCGTAAATTTTACGAGGTTCTTGTCAAATGAGTAAAAATAGATTATTTGAATAATTACAACCGGGAAAGCATAATGCTTTCCCGGTTGTTTTTTATGTGCCTATCACTGTTTTTGGTCGAAAAAAATTCACAAAAAATCAATTAAAAAGTATATTTACTTTTGTATTAATAATAGGCTTTCCAATGAAATCAACTTTAGAACATAAGAATATAAAACACCAATCAGCAGGGCAATTTGAAGAAACTAGGTTTGAGAAAATACACAATGTTATTTTTAAGAATTCTATTGAGGCTTCTTTAGCTGTTGCAAAGGAAATAGCAGATTTAATCAAGAAAAAAGCGCAAGATAATAAACCATGTGTTTTAGGATTGGCTACAGGTTCTTCTCCAATAAAAGTATACGAAGAACTAGTAAGAATGCACCATGAAGAAGGCTTGAGTTTTTCTAATGTTATTACCTTTAACTTAGATGAGTATTTACCGATGCAAAAACAAGATGTGCAAAGTTATCATTACTTTATGCATGAACACCTTTTTAATCATATAGATATTCTTCCAGAAAATGTAAACATTCCAGACGGAACGGTCTCTTCGGATGATATTTACCAATATTGCATCGATTACGAGTTGAAAATGAAAGCCGTTGGTGGTTTAGATTTTCAATTATTAGGAATTGGTAGAACAGGTCATATTGGGTTTAACGAACCGGGATCTCACTTTAATTCTGGTACAAGAAGTATTACTTTAGATCATGTAACACGTGCAGATGCTGCTCCCTCTTTTTTAGGTGTGGACAATGTTCCTCGAAAAGCAATTACAATGGGGATTGGAACCATTAGAAATGCAAAAAGAATTGTTTTAATGGCATGGGGAATTAATAAAGCGGGTGTTATTAATACAACTATAGAAGGAGAAGTAACTTCTGAAATTCCTGCCTCATACTTACAACATCACAGCAATACAACAGTAATTTTGGATGAAGAAGCTTCATCTGAGTTAACGAGAGTAAAAACGCCTTGGTTGGTTGCTTCTTGTGAGTGGAATTTAGAATTAAAAAAGAAAGCCATTGTCTGGTTGAGTGAATTGTTAAACAAGTCAATTTTAAAACTTACCGACAAAGATTACAACAATAACGGAATGTCAAGTTTGTTGTCTGAAGAGGGAAGTGCGTATGATTTAAATATTAAAATGTTTAACAACATACAGCAAACTATTACAGGTTGGCCTGGCGGAAAACCAAAAGCAGAAGATTCACATAGACCAGAAAGAGCCAATCCAGAAAAAAAACGTGTAATTATATTTAGTCCACATCCAGATGATGATGTTATTTCTATGGGTGGGACTTTTGATAGATTGGTAGAGCAAGGGCATGAAGTACACATAGCATATCAAACCTCTGGTAATATTGCTGTTTCTGATGAAGAAGCATTAAAATTTGCAGAAGTTACGAGATCTTTGAATATTAAATCTGAAAGGATTGATGGCATAATTGAATCTTTAACTTCTAAGAAACCAAACGATATTGATACCTATGATAGTCGTGAATTAAAAGGAATGATTCGAAGAAGTGAGTCTATCGCTGCTACTAGATATTTTGATTTACCAGATGAACATGTACACTTTTTAGATTTACCATTTTACGAAACAGGTACGGTTAAAAAAGCAAACTTATCAAATGATGACATTGTTATTGTTAGCAAACTAATAGACGATATTAAACCACATCAGATATACGCAGCTGGAGATTTAGCAGACCCTCACGGAACGCATAAAGTATGTTTAGATGCTGTTTTTGAGGCTTTAAAATTCTTAAAACCGAACTCATATATGGATGATTGCTGGGTGTGGCTTTATAGAGGTGCATGGCATGAATGGGAGCCGCATCAAATTGAAATGGCAGTGCCAATGAGTCCAGATCAAGTTTTAAAGAAAAGACATGCTATTTTCTTTCATCAATCTCAAAAAGATGGCGTGATGTTTCAAGGAGATGATACTAGAGAATTTTGGGTAAGAGCAGAAGATAGAAACCGATTAACAGCGCAAAGATACCAGCGTTTAGGCTTGGCAGATTATGCCGCTATTGAAGCATTTAAGCGGTATCATTTTTAAAATCTACACATGTTAAAAAAAATACTATTATTAATCCTTGTAGGGATATTTACGCAGCAAAGTTTTTCGCAACACCAAGTGTCAAAAACACTAAATTTAATGCCATGGCCAAAAGAGGTCATAGGAAACGCTGAAAAATTTATTATTTCCCAAGGTTTTACGATTCAGATAAATTATGGAGACGAAACGAAGGTGATGTATGCGGCAACGAAGTTTTTAAGGAGACTGTCTAATAGAACAGGTGTTTTTTTAAAAAATGGTTTCCCTTCTAAAAATAATAAAGAAGCATCGTTGCAAATCACTTTTCAAAAAGTAGTTGCGCCAGTTTTAGGGGTTGATGAATCCTATACTTTAGCAATAAAAAACAAACAAATTTTATTAAATGCTACTACAGATATTGGTGCAATAAGAGGGTTAGAGACATTGTTGCAATTGGTGAGAAACACGAAGAATAAAACCTATTTCTCTGGTGTTTCGATTGCGGATTCTCCTCGATTTTTATGGAGAGGCTTGATGATTGATGTCGCTAGACATTTTATGCCCGTTGAAGTGATAAAAAGGAATTTAGATGGAATGGCAGCTGTTAAAATGAATGTTTTTCATTGGCATTTAACAGATGACCAGGGCTTTAGAGTAGAGTCGAAGGTGTATCCAAAATTACATCAATTAGGGTCTGACGGATTGTATTATACCCAAGCACAAATTAAAGAAGTTGTAAAATACGCTACACGATTAGGAATTCGTGTCATTCCAGAATTTGATGTTCCTGGTCATGCATCGGCTATTTTAGCAGCCTATCCAGAATTAGGGAGTAAAGAAGGATACAAGTATTCTATAGAAAGAAATGCCGGTGTTTTTGATCCTACACTAGATCCTACCAATGATGAGGCCTATGTCTTTTTAAGAAATCTATTTACAGAAATAGCTCCTTTGTTTCCAGATGAATATTTTCATATTGGTGGCGATGAGAATGAAGGCAAACACTGGTCAGAAAGTAAAGAAATTACAGCATTTAAAAAGAAACATCAATTAGAAACCAATCACGATTTACAAACCTATTTCAATATCAAATTGGAAAAAATATTATTGAAATTAAACAAAAAATTAATGGGTTGGGATGAGATCATGACCCCAACAATGCCAACAACAGCAGTAATTCATTCTTGGCGAGGAACCCAAGAGGGTTTAGCGCAGAGTACCTTAATTGAGGCTGCTAAAAAAGGATACCAATCTGTATTGTCTAATGGCTATTATATAGATAGAATGTTGTCTGTAAAACATCATTATGGCGTAGATCCAATTGGTGATGCCGTGTTGACTAAACAAGAAAGAGCTCGAATTTTGGGAGGAGAAACAACCATGTGGAGCGAACTAGTAACTCCTTTAACTGTTGATTCTAGAATATGGCCAAGAACGGCTGCTATCGCAGAACGATATTGGTCTCAAAAATCGGTTACAGATGTAGACAACATGTTTAAAAGGTTGAACGTAGTTAGTTTCCAGTTAGAAGAATTAGGACTTACACATCTAAGAAATAAAAATGTTATTCTTAGAAACATCACTCAAAATCAAAACACAAACTCTTTGGGTGTTTTAAGTGAAATATCTGAACCGCTAAAAATCTATTCTAGAAATAGTGGAGGTACAGAGTATCAAACATATTCGCCATTTGCGTTGTTTGCAGATGCCTGTACAGCAGATGCAGCAGATGCATTTTATTTTGCCAACGTTGTAGACAGACATCTTAAAAATCCAACAGAAAACACACAGAAAAAATTGAAGTATTTCTTTCAAAAATGGATGAAAGGATATGGTCAATTTCAAAAATTGAAGCCAAATCCAAAACTTGAAAAACTGACTCCATTATACTCGAATTTGAATGCCGTTTCTGAACTGTTTTATAAAGCATTGAAAGAGAATTCAAGACTGAATGATAGCAATACTACTTCAGCCATAAATGAGCTTAGAAAACCTGTTGAAGATGTAGAAGTTGTACTTATTAATTCTCTAACTAAGTTAAAAAATTCCCTTGTAAAAAAATATTAAATGTGAGGCCTGCTACCTATCAGAGAAGTTTGGTTTCTTTGATGGGGAGCATTTTTTTTACGCTATTCTCAATTATAAAAAACAGCAGCAATGATTAAAAATTTTTATAAACTTCTTTTTTTACTTCTAATAATTAGTTCTTGTAAAAAAGAAATCAGTTTGATGAGTACCGATTTTACCACCGAAAATGAATTCACTGCAGGGATAGAAGGGCCTGCCGCAGATAGCAATGGAAACCTATACGCTGTCAATTATAAAGAAGAAGGGACCATTGGTGTGGTTGATAAAAAAGGAAATGCGTCTCTATTTGTTACGCTGCCTAATGGAAGTATTGGTAACGGAATCCGGTTCGATCAAAACAACAATATGTTTATTGCAGATTATGTAAATCATAACATCCTTATGATAAAAAATGGAGAAAAAGAGGTTCGGGTATTTGCGTCAGACTCCACATTAAATCAACCCAATGACTTGGCTATTTCTCCTAATGGCACGCTGTATGCCAGTGATCCAAATTGGGCAAACGAAACGGGAAATTTATGGATGGTTAGAAACAATGCATTTGTCTTGTTAGAAGCTACTATGGGAACCACCAACGGCATTGAAGTGTCACCAGATGGAAAGACCTTATATGTAAATGAATCTGTTCAGCGTAGGATTTGGAAATACAGCATTTCTGAAGACGGTAGCTTAAAAAATAAAACGCTCTTTACGTCTTTTACTGATTTTGGATTGGACGGAATGCGATGCGATTCAAAAGGAAACCTATATGTGTGCAGGTATGGAAAAGGAACTGTGGTCGTTTTTAACCCAGATGGCACCTTGCTTAGAGAAATTCAATTGAAAGGGAAGAAGCCTACAAACATCTCTTTTGGAGGTGCAGCCAACAAGCAGTGTTTTGTAACTGTTGCTGATAGAGGAATTATTGAAACCTTTTTTGCAGAACATCCAGGGAGAAGTTTTTAAATAACTTTTTAGATCAAAGAATAGTAGTTTATTGAAAATAAAAAACCTCAACAGAGATGTTGAGGTTTTTTTGTACTCGAGGCGGGAATCGAACCCGCACTTCCGAAAAAACTGGATTTTGAATCCAGCGCGTCTACCAATTCCGCCACTCGAGCAGTAGTTTGTAATAGGGTGCAAAGCTAAAAAATATTTTTAGTTTAAAGGCATAAAAATGACAACAACTCATTAATTATTTTTATTTTTGCATCTAACAACACACAAACACATAACAAAACCAACTAAATGTCTACAAATAACCTTAGTCCAAAGATTTTTGCATGCTCTCAGAGTGTGGAATTAGCAGAAAAAATAGCCAAAGAATACGGAGCCGAATTAGGAAACGTAAAAACCACACATTTTAGCGACGGAGAATTTCAGCCAGCTTTTGAAGAGTCTATTAGAGGAAGAAGAGTCTTTCTTATAGGTTCTACTTTTCCAAATTCAGACAATTTAATGGAAATGTTATTAATGATTGATGCGGCAAAAAGAGCATCAGCAAGACATATAACAGCTGTAATGCCATATTTTGGATGGGCTAGACAGGATAGAAAAGACAAGCCAAGAGTTGCTATTGGAGCGAAGTTAGTCGCTAATTTATTACAGGCAGCAGGAGCAACAAGAATTATGACAATGGATTTACATGCAGATCAAATTCAAGGGTTCTTTGAAAGACCTGTAGATCATATGTTTGCTTCAACCATCTTTTTACCACATGTAAAAGAGTTAGGATTAGATAATCTTACTATTGCATCTCCAGATATGGGAGGTTCTAAAAGAGCCTATGCATATTCTAAATTTTTAAGTTCTGATGTTGTAATCTGTTATAAGCAACGTAAAAAAGCCAATGTAATTTCTCATATGGAACTAATTGGTGATGTAGAAGGGAAAAATGTGATATTAGTAGATGATATGATTGATACTGGAGGAACATTAACAAAAGCTGCTGATTTAATGATGGAAAGAGGAGCGCTAAGTGTACGTGCAATTTGTACACATCCAATACTTTCTGGAGAAGCAGTTGACCGTATAGAGAAGTCTAGTTTAATAGAATTAATTGTGTCAGATACAATTCCTTTAAAAAGAGAAAGTTCTAAAATAAAAGTTGTATCTTGCGCCCCTTTATTCGCAGATATTATGCATAAAGTTCAAGAGAACATTTCTATCAGCGATAAATTTTTAATGTAAATAAATATAATAAATAAAAGTAATGAAATCAATTACAATCAAAGGATCTCAAAGAGAAAGCGTAGGTAAAGTAGCAACTAAAGCCTTACGTAATGCTGGTCAGGTTCCTTGCGTTTTATACGGAGGAGATAAACCAGTGCATTTTTCATCAGAAGAAATGGCATTCAGAAATTTAGTATACACTCCGAACGTATATACTGCAACGATTGAATTAGGTAGCGAAAAATTTGAAGCTATCTTACAAGATATTCAATTTCATCCTGTTACAGATAAAATCATTCATATTGATTTTTATCAATTATTTGATGATAAAGAAGTTACAATGAACATTCCAGTTCATTTAGTAGGATCAGCTCCAGGTGTATTAAACGGTGGTTCTTTACGTTTCCCAAAGCGTAAATTAAGAGTAAAAGCATTACCTGGTAACTTACCAGATTTTTTCAATGCTGATATTTCTAAGTTAAAAATTGGAAGTAAATTATTTATTACCGATATCGATAATAAAGACTGTACTTTCTTACACCCAGATAATACCGTTGTTGCACAAGTGAGAATGTCTCGTAACGCAACTGCAGAAGATGAAGAAGGTGAAGAAGGTGAAGCAGCAGCAGAAGCTCCAGCAGCAGAATAAATTTAAAAAATATTCTAATTTAAAAAAGCGTTACTTTATTGTAACGCTTTTTTTATTTTTGTAACATATGAAGAAATTTTTAATTGTTGGTTTAGGAAATATTGGTGCTGCTTATGAAAACACCCGTCATAATATTGGATTTAAAATTTTAGACGCTTTAGCAAAAGATAATGAAGCCAGTTTTGAAACTGATAAGCTAGGAGATGTTGCTAGTTTTCGTTTTAAAGGCAGAACTTTTATTTTATTAAAGCCAAGTACCTACATGAATTTAAGTGGGAAAGCTGTTAAATATTGGATGGACAAAGAGAAAATTTCTATTGACAATATTTTAATTGTTACTGATGATTTAAATATTGATTTTGGAACAATCAGAATGAAAGCCAAGGGAAGTGATGGTGGACATAACGGATTGAAAGACATTCAAGAAAAATTAAACACTACAAAGTACCCGAGATTTAGATTTGGAGTAGGTGCTAACTACTCTAAAGGACGTCAAGTAGATTTTGTATTGAGTGAGTGGTCTAAGGAAGAAACCAGTGAGTTGATAGAAAGAATTCCTGTTTCTTGTAATCTAATTACTTCGTTTGGTACTGCTGGCTTGTCAAATACAATGAATGCATTTAACGGGAAGTAGCGATCAATTTATCAGTGTTCAATGATCATTGAACAGTGTTAATTGTCTGAAGCAAACCATTCTGCAAAAGAAGTTTCCGTTTCTTGTAAACGCAACGAGAATAAATTGATGTTTTCAGGTAAACGTTTTTTGATTTTATCAGCAAAATCAATGACCATCATTTCACTTGTTGGCTGGTAATCAACCAAAATAACATGATGTCCACGGGTTTTTAATTCTTGGGCCAACTCAATATGAGGCGTATTTTGATTAAAGACTGTTGCGTGATCAAAAATATCTACAACTTCTTCTTTTACAATCTTTTTTAAGTCAGTAAAATCAATAACCATTCCGTATTTCACTTCAGAACTGTCTGTTATTGGTTGCCCAATTACAGTCACAGAAAGTTTGTAACTATGTCCATGAACATTTTTACATTTGCCATCATATCCATATAATGCATGGCCAGTTTCAAAAGTAAATTGTTTTGTAATTCTAATAGTGCTCATTCTATTTTCTTTTGTTTTTATTCGCTTTAAACTTATTGTAAAAAAACATGATTGCTAGCATTACAGCCAGTCCTAAAAATAAATAATCTCCACCCATTTTGTTTATGTTTAATGTAGCTGTGCTACTTTTTAAATTTTGATAACGCCTTTTTTGTAAAATCAGACAATACTAATTTTCCAGAGATTTTTGCTCGATCAATTAATAATGTCTCCCAATTTCCAGTTCCTTTCCATAAGATCTTTTTCATTTCTGCTAATGCATCTGGATTGTAAGACGCCAATTTTTGAGCTAAAATATCGGTTTCTTTGATTAACTCGTTTTGTGTTTCAAAAACACTAGCAAACAAGCCTTTTTCTTTTGCCCAATACGCAGTTTTCCATTCAGTTGCAGCCAAAGATAATTCAGCTAAACCAGCAGCTCCAATTTTACGTTCTACTGCAGGAGCAATCACAAAAGGACCTATGCCAATTGTTAATTCTGATAATTTTATTGATGCAGCTTCTGTTGCTAATACATAATCACACGCTGCAGCGAGTCCAACTCCGCCGCCAACAGTTTTTCCTTGAACTGAACCAATAATAATCTTAGAACAGGTTCTCATAGCATTGATAACATTTGCAAAACCAGAGAAGAATTTTTGACCATCTTCTAAATTATCGATGGCTACTAATTCATCAAAAGAAGCGCCAGCACAAAAAGCGTTGTTGCCTTCAGATTTTAAAATAACAACTGAAACGTTCTCATTCTTAGAAACAAGATTCAACTCCTTTGTCAATCGATCTAATAAAACACTAGGAAAAGAATTACTTGCTGGATGTCCAAATTCTATCGTTGCAATTCCATTAACAATATTGGTGTATAAACTGCCTTCAGTACGTTGGGTTGTCATTTTAATTGGTATAATTATTCAAATTTACTGCTTTTGTGCTAGGGGAGAAAATTTTCTATAAAATTTAAAGTATAAAAAGATCCCTCTTAAAAACATCCATACGCAAAAAGCAATCCAAATAGCATATAATTTGAAATCTAGAAAGTCAAAAAAGAGTAGTGTAGGAATAAACCCAAATGTTGTTGCTATAATTAAGACATTTCGCAAGTATTTCATTTCTCCTAAACCTTTAAAAGAGCCATCAAAAATAAAAGTGAAAGCACAAATTGGTTGCATCGCTAAGATTACCCAAAACACCCTGTAAAACTGCTCTAAAACTGTTTGCTCTTTGGTAAAAACACTTCCTATAGGTTTGTAAAATAGCGCACCTAAAAGAATAAAAATAAATCCTAAAACTAACCCATACCTCATTAATTTCTTGTTCAGTAAAATAAGTGTTTTATAGTCTTTTTGTCCGAGTAATTTACCTGACATAATATTTCCAACACTAGAATATCCATCAATCATAAATGCAAATAAAAGCCATAAATTTAAGCCAATTGTATATGCAGCAATATATTCTTTCCCATAAGAAGTTGCATAAGCGGTCCCGAAATATAGTGCCAAATTTAATGCAAGTGTTCTGACAAAAAGATTCAAGATCATACCTAGTAACCTTTTAATTTCTGGATGAACAGGCAAGACTATTTTTAGCGGAATTGCTGTTTTTTTTAATACTAAAATTACCGACATTAATGCCATAATTATTTGAGAAATAACACTCGCATATGCAGCACCATCTATATACATTGCATGGATAACACCTTCAATTCCGAAAACAAAAGCGTAATCTAAAACTATATTTAAGAGTGCTCCTGTTATTGCAATAATCATTGGGTAATAGGTGTTTTGCAGTCCTCTGAAAACCCCAAAAATTGCAAATGTGAATAACGAAAAAGGAAATCCAAAAATTCGAATATTAAAATAACTGATACAATACTCTAAAATGATTCCTGATGCATTGTAAAATCTAAAAATGTATTCAGAAAAAGGATAGGAAGCAGCAACCACTAAAAGACTCATTAGCACAATAATTGTAATTGCTTGTGCAGGTAAATATTTTATTTCATCTAATTTATTTGCGCCTAAATATTGCGAAATAATAGCTGAAATGGCGCTTCTTATTTGTCCAAAAACCCAAATTAACATAGATATAAACGCACCTACAATTCCAACAGCAGCCAAAGACTCTATGGCGTTATTTTCTATGTTCCCTATTATAGCAACATCTGTTATTGAGAGAAGTGGCTCTGCAATTCCGGCTATTAAAGCAGGAAATGCTAATTTATTTATTTTGTTAAAGCTAATGTCTGTTTTCAAATCGCATCAAAAATACTACTATTAATGTTTTAATTATCGGATAAATACTAGTTTTAAAAAATGTATTTTTGCAGTTCATTTATTTTGTGTAATTTTCTCCCACAATTAAAAAAAATATCAAATGAAAAATATACTTGTTCCTATTGGTTCTTCAGAAAACTCAGCAAATACATTACAATATGCAATTGATTTTGCTTCTGAAATTAATGCAAATATTTTTGTACTTAGAGCATACAATGTTCTTTCAAAAGCAGGGACAATTATAGATGTGAATGCTATTTTAGAACGAGAATCTAATTTGTATATGCGTTCTATTATCAATTCAATTGATAGAAAAGGAAAAGATATTCAGTTAATTTCTGCAAAAGGGAATGTTGTAGATTCAATTGCTTCTGTTCAAAAAGAAATTGGTATAGATTTAATTGTTATGGGGCCAAAAAGTAACTCTATAAAAGAGGAGGTATTTTTAGGAAATACATCTGGTAGTGTAGTTAAGCAATCAGATATTCCTGTTTTAATAGTTCCTGAATCCTATGCTTATAGAGAAGTTAATTCTATTTTAACTGCTTTTAAATCTGGAATTATAACGAAAAAAAATGCATTAGATCCATTGCATTTTATTAAAAATAAATTCAACCCAGTAATTAATTTGTTATTGGTGAAAACGCCGGGTTACAGAGATGAAGATTTGGTGTTAGATGCTTCTTTAGAAACGGTAAAATCTTCATTAGCAATTACAGAGAACGCAACTACTTTTCAAGGGGTTTTAGAGCATTTTCAATCGAACAATCCTGATATGTTATGTGTATTTAGACGTAAAAGAGGATTCTTTAAAAAACTATGGGAAAAGAATACGATTTTAAAGAAAGAGTTTCACTGTAGTGTTCCTTTATTAGTGTTAAGCGGAAACCAATAGGTTTAGTTTTTTTTATGAATTTTTTCTGTAAATGGGATTTCTAAATTAAAGATCTCTTTAATCAATTCTTTGATTGATTCTAAAAACACATCCATTTTTTCTTGAGTAATTTCATGGTCTTTCTTGCCGAAATCTACTCTTAATAAGCCGCTTTTTAAATTTTTGAAAGAAATTATACCACCTTCAATAGGTTTGTTTATTGAGTTATTGCTTGTGTATAAAAAGGCATAAAGGAGTACCTGAATTGCTTTGCTGTATTTTTCGTCTGAAATAGTTGTAATATCATTAACTTTTAAATTACTAGCAACCACATTACCTGTTTTATAATCTATAATTCTTGTAATACCATTTAGTTCATCAATTCTGTCTACTTGACCATGAATTTTAATAGGAAAATCAAAGCCTTCAATTTCAATTATTGTTTCTAAATCTTGTTCTGTAGCTATAATTTTAAGGTAATTGTTGTCAGAAACCAACTCTTGTTCGTTTTGTAAAAACCGATTTACATAATCTTTAGAAACTTCAAAAATCAATCTATTTCTACCCGTAAAAACATCAGAATTATGAAAATGTTTTTTAAAATAGAAGACCACCAAGTCATCTACTTTAGTAAACATTTCTTTGATGTTTTCTTGTTTTATAAACTGTCCTATAAATGGTTTGTATAAAGCATCAAGAGTATCATGAATAATTGTCCCCATTGTATTGCTAGCAACCGTTTCTTCAACTTCTTTGTATTCTTTGAGTCCAAGTATTTTTTGTTTGTAGAAAGCAAACGGGTCGTACAAATAATTAGTTAAAGCCGATGGAGAAAAGCCTTTTTTTGCAAGCTTTTTTAAGACTTCAATAATCTCAGTAGTCTTTTCAATTTCTTGAACAGGAATTTTTTCCGTTTGAACCTTTGGACTTACTTGAATTTCATTAATGTCTTTTTTTAGATGTAGTAATTGGGCAATAAATCTACTTTTTTCTCCGCCTCCAAAAGTGTCATTTTCAGAATTGTACAATAAATAAATGTTTTTTGCTCGTTGTAATAAACGAAAGAAATGATATGAAAATATTGCATCTTTTTCTCGATAGGTCGGGAGTCCAAAATCTAATTTTACATCAAAAGGAATAAAGGTGTTTTGAGTACTATTTTTAGGAAGTATATTTTCGTTTACTGAGGTAATAATTACATTTTCAAAATCTAAAACACGTGTTTCTAACATTCCCATTAGTTGTAGTCCATGTAATGGTTCGCCTTTAAAAGAAATGGTTTCTGTATTTATTAATTGAATAAATAATTGGTGAATAGTTTTAAATGTCTTTAAAAAATGATATTCAGTTTGTAAATTATACAACTGAGTAAATACAATATAAAAACGGTATAAATATTCTTTTTCTAATGCATTAGCTGTATCTTTTAATAGATTGATTAGGTCGATGATTCTCTCAATAAACTCATTGCTATTTTCAAAAGGTTTGAAAACAGCCAATATAATTTTTCTAACAGATTCTTCTATAGGCTGTAATAAAAACTCTAATTGAGTTGCACTTATAAAAGCGTTATTTTCTTTAGTGAATTTTATAGAGATCTCTTCAAATAAATTAGTTTGATCGATCTCCAATAATGGGTAAATTGAAGCGTGCTTAAAAAATTGTAAAACATCTTTATGGTAAAACTGCTCTTTGGTTGTTTTTTGTAATTTTTCTTGGGTACTATATAGCTGAAATATAGCCGTAAATAAAGAAGTTGTTGGGATGTCTTTTAAAGGATATCCCATGGTGATATTTATTTCCTGTACCTTTTTAGGTAAAGAATTTAATGTAATTGGCAATAAACTTTCATCTGCTAAAACATAAGCTGTATTATTGAGATTTGGTAGTTTGTTTAAGATTTCACCAACATGTTTTATTTGTGTACTATTTTTTGAAGCACCAATTACTTCAATATTTTTTTCTTGTTCGAAATGAGATGATATTGTTTGAACTTCATTTGTTAAATAATACTTCCACTCAGACTTATACTTTCTAATAAATGTTCCTGCCTGATGGTTATTATTTAAGAAAGATTCGTCTATATCCCAAAAAACAGCAGTCTTACCAAAAGATAACATTGTTTGAAAAAGAAGTTCCTCTGCTTTATTCAACGCATTAAACCCCATAAAAACATAATTAGTTTTTGGGTTTTCGTTAAGATATACATCAATTTTAGTTGTTGCTTCTCTATAGATTAACCCTTGATAGCCACTATTTTTTTTCAATAATAATTGATAAAAATCAGTGTAGAATACTTCTAGTTTTTCTAAAAAGGAAAAATGATTTTTCACCATTTTAGTTTCTTCAAAAGGTTTCTTAACCGACCATTTCTTTAATCGCTGAATATCTTTTAAATAAGTGAAAATTTCTTTTTGATTTATTAAGTGTTGATCTATTTCATTAAAATCTTGAATTACAGTGTTAGCCCATGAAATAAATATTTCAAACTCATCAGGTTCTTGTTCAATGTTCTTGTAAATGGCATAAAAATGAAATAACAATTGAATAGTATCTATTTTATAAATACCAGATACTTCTTCAATAAATTCTTGAATATTTACTATTCTAGGTAAGAATCCAGGTGTTATCTGTTCTTTTAACGCTTGTTTTACAAATACTCCAGCTCTTTGAGAAGGGAGTATAAAAACAGTGTTTTCAAACGAATCTTGTTTGGTTAAAATGGTTTTTAGAGTTTCTGTGATAAAAGTTTGCATTGATAACACTTCAGATTTTATATGAAACAATGTACAAAAAGAAGCGATTTATTTTATAATATTGTTTAAAAATTATTTTTATGCAAACTGATTTACAAATAGCAATCATTCAAAAAGATTTGGTTTGGCAAAATGCCAAAGAAAATAGAAATGAATTAGATAAAATGTTAGCAAGTATTCAGAATGTTGACCTGATAATTTTACCAGAAATGTTTACTACCGGGTTTTCTATGACTCCAAAACCAATTGCAGAAACAATGGATGGAGACAGTATTGCTTGGATGAAAAAGAAATCCAAAGAATTTGATACTGCAATTGTAGGAAGCCTCATTATTGTAGAAAATGAATTGTATTTTAATAGAATGCTATTTGTTCATCCCAATGGAAAGATTGAACAGTATGATAAACGTCATGCTTTTGCCTTGGCAGGAGAAAATGAAGCGTTTACTACTGGAGATTTAAAGCTAATAGTTGACTATAAAGGATGGAAAATTTGCCCTTTGATTTGTTATGATTTACGTTTCCCGGTTTGGTCTAGAAATGTTGAGAATTACGATTTGTTGATTTATGCTGCAAACTGGCCAAGGCCAAGAATAAACGCCTGGAATACGCTTTTAAAAGCCCGAGCAATAGAGAACATGTCTTATTGTATTGGTGCAAATAGAGTTGGTGTAGATGCGAATGGCTATGAGTATTCTGGGAATTCTATCGCTATTGATTTTTTAGGAAATGAATTGACAGAGGTTTCAGAAGATAAAGAAGAAATAATATATGCAACTCTCAATAAAAATAAGTTGATGGCCTTAAGAACTAAACTTCCGTTTTTAGAAGATAGAGATACATTTACTATAAAATAAAAAAGCGCCTTAAAGGCGCTTTTTTATTATTATGCTGGTATCATCCATTTGAAATTAAATTTCGTGTTAGGCATCACCATACGCTCTGTAATGCGGTACATTCTCTCTGGGAGTTTTAAAAGCCAATCTCTCGCTTTCTCTGCCTCTTGTGTAAGACCAGTTATTTTGTCAATTTCCCACGCAGTATTTAATTTTTTGATAATATCTACATAGTCAAAACCAGTGTACACGCCAACTCTTTGTGCAACTGTAGAGAAGTCATCAAACAAACTTCCCTTTGCTTCATTAGAGTGTCTTAAATGAAATGCAGGCATTACAATTTTATGTTTCATCATGTGTTGGAAAGCCAACATCATTTCACTTGGGTCTATCTTAAATATTTCCTTTACAAATTCTGTATAAGCAATGTGATGACGCATTTCATCACCAGCAATAATTTTAGACATTTTTGCCAATGCTTTGTGTCCTTTTTTACGTGCTATTTTTGCAACATTATTATGAGAAATGTACGTTGCTAATTCTTGAAAACTTGTATACACAAAGTTTTTATATGGATCAGAAGCTGTTCCAATATCAAATCCATCAGCAATTAAATGTTGCGTAGTTATTTCTACTTCACGCATATTTACTCTTCCAGAAAGGTATAAGTATTTGTTTAAAACATCTCCATGTCTATTTTCTTCTGCGGTCCAGGCTCTTAGCCATTTTGCCCAACCATTATCTGGATGTTGAGTTACGCCATCTAAGTCTAATAACCAAGACTCATACGTTGGTAACGCCTCTTCTGTAATAGTATCTCCTACTAAAACTACCCAAAAATCATCATCTAGTTCTTTACCTAATTCTCTAATTTCTTCTACTTCATTCATAAAAGTATCTTTTTGAGAATTGGGTAAAAAATCTGTCGGCTGCCAGATTTTTTCTGGAGTAATTAGAAATTTATCTACAAATGTATCTATGCTACCTTCTAAAGTAAGCATAACTTCTTTTCTAATGTTTTGTATTGACATATCTATATCTATTTTATATGTGTTATAATTGCTGTTTCCGTCTCTTTCATTAGCTCATCAAACGGTAAAGAATTTATTTTTATTGGTTTGTGTGTGGTAATTTTTATTGGACTACCAATTCCTAAAGGATATTTACCATATTTAAAAACTTTCCAAGAATTGTTTATCGTAACAGGTACAATATAACCTTCTGGATTATATTTTGTAATCATTTTCAATCCATTTACAGAGAATTTTTTAGGCTTCCCATTTCTACTTCTTGTTCCTTCTGGGAAAATGATTGCTCCCCATTTATTTTTATTTATTTTTTTTGAGAATTTCCCTAAAGTAGTTAAGGCTTGTCTTGCATCTTTTCTGTCAATCAAAGCTGCCCCACCATGTCTTAAGTTAAAAGAAACACTTGGAATTCCTTTTCCTAATTCAATTTTTGAAACAAATTTAGGATGGTGTTTTCTGAAAAAGAACCCTAAAGGTGGAATGTCAAAAGTACTCTGATGATTAGATACAAATATTAATGAGGCTTCTTTAGGTAAGTCGTGTTCGTTCTTTAAACTTACTGTTATACCTAAAATTAATAATGATTTGGCTAGAAAAAAATTCAATACATCAACAGCTATTTTATGTCCTTTATATCCAAAAATCTTTAAACCCAACCATTGAAATGGATGGAAAACTATTAGAATCAATATAAATGTTAACACAAAAATTGGCGATAATATGTGGCTTAAAATTTTCATTTTAGTGTTTAAAAAAATCCTAAGAAAACTTAGGATGATTTATTTTTAGAATTGTAACCATTGACTCCAAGGAATCCTTGATAAGATTAACAATAATGCTATTCCGTAAAAGATTGCAAATGTTTTAAATTTTGCTGCATCTTCTGTTTTCTTTTTGTGTTTAGACCAACCTACAGTAATTAAAACTAATGCAACAACCATCATTAAGGGATGCTCAATAGCTAATAATCTAGAAGCTGGATTACCCATAACAGCAGCGCTATCTAATTTTAAGGCTTTATATGCTGGACTCATAAAATACCAACCTAAGCCGATAAGTAACTGTAAATGAGATACAATTAAGGTAAATAACCCAATACGTACATCTTTGTCTGTAAACTCTCTTTTTTTAGAGAGACCTAATATTGCGTTTACTACTGCAAAAGCAAGCATTAGCACTACTAAATATGCCCAATACGAATGAATATCTTTCATCATGATTTTGTTAGTTTTATAGTTTTGGTAAAAGTAATCATTTTAATCAAAAAAAAACCACCTCAATTGAGGTGGTTTTTAAAATAGTTAACTATTTAGTTTATTGCTTAACGTAAGCTCCACCAGTTTTAATAACTGATAATTGCCAAACGCCAGCAGCTCCATTATAAATGTTGTAAGAAACAATGTATTTTTGTCCTTCAGCATCATTAGGGAAGTTGTTCAATAAGATAGTGTTAATTTTATCAACACGAACTGACTCACTTTCTTCAGCTTTACCTGTTCTAACATCAAAGTTTCCGTAATTACCATTACCAACTAACGTGTAATCTGCAGCTGTTAATGTGTACTTGATTGTATTGTCTGGAACCCAGTTATTACCATCATGACCAAACTGAATTGTTTCGTCTTTTACATTGTTGTATTTAGAAAAAGATGTTCCGTCAAAAATAAAGTTGCTTGTGTAACTTTTTGTTACTCCACTACCTTTATACAATTCATACATTGCAGATACAATATCTCCAGCTGATTTAGGGTTGAATTTAAAAAGTTCAACTAAAGTAACTGGAATTTTAGCAGCTGCTTCATCATGACTAGAGAAGTTAGGGTAGCTTTCTCCCATTGCTTTATATTCATCAACAGTAAATCCTTTTACTTTTTCCCAATCACCATCTATGTATACAAATCCGTCAGTTAATGTTTGTTCTCCACCAGAGTAATAACGATATCTTAAAGAAACAAAATCTCCTTCTGATGGTGTTGGATACTGATTATCAACAAACTGATAGATATGAGAACCGCTGTCAAAATTACCATATGTTTTTCCAGTAATAGCATTGTGCTCATCATCAGATAATTCATATACATTCTCGCTATAAGTACTTACTTTATTATAATACTTAAAAGAAACTTTTACCCCAGAGTTTTCACCCCAAACAGGGTATTTATCATCAAGAAATCCAGGTATTAATGATTTTGCTTCGTCAATAGAACCAAAGTTACCATATGAGTTACCAGTAAGTTCATTGTGATCATCATCTGTTAAAGTAATGTTCGCTTCACCAACAATTACTGTTTCTTTATTGTCTATGTCTGCATAGATATCTTCCATTGGATCACAAGAAGTGAATACCATTGAAAATACGGTCAATAATAAAAATATTTTTTTCATGATTCTGTTTTTTTAAAATTTAATTTTTGCACTAAGACTAAAAGTTCTTCCTGCTCCAAACCATACTAATGCATCAGCAGCTGTAGAGCTACTTCCATTTAATGCGTCAGATACATATTCAGTATTAAATACGTTATTAATACGTGCGGTTAAAGTTGTATCGAAATCTCCAATTTTTAATCCATGACGTAAACTAGCATCAAATATATGGAAGCTTGGTGCTTTCCATGTATCAGTTGGTCTTGTAGATGCGTTTGCATAATTTAAGATGTCAATTTGAGCATACATGTCTCCAGAATAGTTATAGTCTAATGTGAAGCTTGTTTTATCCCAGAACTTGTAGTTTAATCCTAAAGCTGCTGTAGTTTGTGCTGCATCAGATACGCGTAGTCCTTTAACAGGTAAAGAAATTGTGTCTACTTGATCTTGATTTTCATCAAAAATTGGCACATTATCTAAATCATTATCCCACTTCCAGTTTCCTAAAGAAGCCATTCCTGTAAACGTTAAGTTGTCAGAATATCTGTATGTGAAGTCAAATTCAAAACCTTGGTGTAATGCGTTAACTCCAAGTAGGTTGGCAGTAAAGTCTTCAGCTCCAGGAGTTGTAGCTCTAATAGATCTTGTGAAAGTTCTATCATTCCACTCAGTTCTGTATACGTTTACGTTTGCTCTAAATTTCTCACTTCTAATTCCATACCCTAACTCAACACTAAAAATCTTTTGGTTTTCAGCATCTGCGTTGATATGATCATTATCAAAACTTTGGAATACAGCTCCGAAATTTGCAGCTTTTTCAAAGTATCCAATGTTAGCAAATACATTATGAGTATCATTCATTCTGTAGTTTAATCCTCCTTTTACACCATACCCAAAGAAGTTATATTTCTCTGTTGCATTGTTAGAAGGTGCGTATTGGAAATAGTCAATTCTTTTGTAAGAAGTGTTAGATCCAGATATAGAAACAAAAGCAGAAACTTTGTCTTTGTCATATTCTAGTTGAGTAAAGAATCCTTGCCATCCAACTTCACCATCATTGTTGTAAGAAAATTTATCTCCAACTTGTAAAGCAGCATTTGGGTTGTTAATATCACTATTATCTTCGTAATATTGACCTCCTAATAAATCTGTAACTTCTCTAAAGTGTTTACCTGTATAAGATCTTAAATCTATACCTGCAACTAAATCTAAACTACTAGATAATTTTGTTTTAAAAGTAGATAAAGCTCCGTACCAGCTATGGTCATTTCTAGAAGCTCTTAAAATTGCTTCAGAACCTAATGCACCGTTAGCACTATTAACAGATACAATGTTATCTAAATTTACTGGTTGATCACTACCACCTAAACGAACATTGAATAAATCTCTGTTTGATCCAGCAGTACCACCACCACCACCAGTACCATATGATACATATACAGCAGTTGATAAACTTGTGTCTTCACTAATAGTCCAGTAATGGTTAAAAGAAGACTGTGACTTGTGGTAAAAATTATCTTCAATATGAGTTACTTGACCATTTTTATATCCCCAATCTGGGTTAAATCTATTTCCGCTTTCAGCATTTCTGTAAGTTTCAATAGTACTTCTATTTTGTCTCTGACCATGTCTTTGTGGTGCTCCAAAAGTTGTGAAAGATATTTTGTGATTTTCATTCAAATTTTTAGAGAAATTCACAAAGTAGTTGTATCCACTAAATTGAGTTCCATCCACATAACCTTCACCATCTATTTTAGCCAAAGAAACTGTTGCTGCAAAACCATTATCCATTAATCCTGTTGATAAAGTAGCTCCAATTTTCTTGTACCCATCATTACCATGAGTCATAGAAATGTTTCCACCTTTATAAACATCAGTTGATTTAGTAACAATATTAATTGTTCCTCCAATAGAAGGTACAGCAACTTTAGAAGCTCCTAATCCTCTCTGAACTTGCATTGCTGCAGTTACATCAGAAAGCCCAGCCCAGTTAGACCAGTATACTCTTCCGTTTTCCATATCATTAACAGGTACTCCGTTAATTAATACAGCAACGTTTTCTGAGTTAAATCCTCTTAAGGTAATTCTTGAATCTCCAAAACCACCACCTGTTTTTGTAGCATATACTCCAGGAGTAGATTTTAAAATTTCAGGAAATTCTTGAGTTCCTAATTTTCTTTCAATATCAGCAGCTTTAATTGTAGAAACAGCAACCGGAGTTTTTCTGTCAATAGCAAATGAAGTAGCAGTAACAATAATTTCATCTAAAACTGAACTGTCTTCTGTTAATTGAATTGTGCCTAAATTGTTGTTAGTTGATGAGAATGAAACTTCTTTTGTTTCATATCCTACAAATGTAATTACTAAAACACCAGAGTTAGCACTCGCAGTTAAAGTAAAGTTACCATCAAAATCTGTTGATGTTCCGTTTGCTGTACCTTTTACAACAATACTAGCGCTTGGTAAAGGCTGGTTCGTTTCATCTACAACTTTACCAGTAAGTTTGGTTTGTCCAAAAATAGTTGCTGTTGCAAAAAACAACGCAACCAATAATAATTTTTTAAATTTCTTCATTTTAAATTTTAGAATTTTAATGTTATTAAATGTTTTGCAAAAATCCTCCTTTTTTGGAGTTCTAATGTTAACTTAATGTTAAGTGTTAACATAAATTTAAGGCTTTGCAATATAATAGAATTCAGAGATTCATCTTGTTTTAAAGCGATTTAGATATTAACAAGGTTGTTAACAAAAAGTAAAAAAATGTTAAACTCTTCTAAAACGAATAACGAATTAGGTTATTTTAATTGGTTGTAATACTTATTTGCCAGCTCTTTTCCTAATTCTACTCCAAATTGATCAAAGCTATAAATATTCCAAATTACACCCTGAATAAAAAGCTTATGCTCGTACATTGCTATAAGTTTTCCTAAAGAATTTGGCGTTAATTTTTTAATTGTAATTGCGGTACTTGGCTTGTTGCCTTCGAAAACTTTAAAGGGTAGTAGTTTCGAGATGTTTTCTGATTTATTATTAAATTTTAAATCTAAATGCACTTCTTCTTCTGTTTTTCCAAAAGCTAATGCTTGCATTTGCCCTTGAAAATTTGCTGTTAACTTTATGTGATGGTCTGTTAAGCCATAAAGAGACTCTTCAAATCCAATAAAATCAGTGGGAATTAATTTTGTTCCTTGATGTACCAATTGCATAAATGCATGTTGCATGTTTGTACCTGTACTTCCCCAAATAATTGTACCAGTTTGATAGGTTATTTTTTCTCCATTTCTATCAACACTTTTCCCATTGCTCTCCATAATGGCTTGTTGTAAATAGTCAGAGAGTTTATTTAAGTATTGAGAATAAGGGAGTATTGCTTCAGTTTCACATCCAAAAAAGTTATTATACCAAATACTTATTAAGGATAAAAGAACAGGAATGTTCTTGTCGAAATCAGTATTTTTAAAATGAGTATCCATTTCTGAAGCTCCATTCAATAACGATTTGAAATTATCAAAACCAACAGACAAACTTATTGTTAATCCAACTGCACTCCATAAAGAAAAACGTCCACCAACCCAATTCCACATTGGAAAAACATTATTGCTGTCAATTCCAAAACGCTCTATGGCAGCTATATTTGTAGAAACAGCTACAAAATGTTTTGAGATGTCGTTTTGTGATGCCGATTTTAAAAACCACTCTTTAATTGTATTGGCATTGGTTAATGTTTCTTGAGTAGTAAAGGTTTTAGAAACAATTACAAATAAAGTAGTTTCTGGATTTAAGTTTTTAATAACTTCAGAAACATGATCGCCATCTACATTAGAAACAAAATGGGTGTGTAAATGGTTTTTATAGAATTTTAGTGATTCTACAACCATATCTGGCCCTAAATCAGACCCACCAATTCCAATATTTACAATATCTGTTATTGATTTCCCTGTATACCCTTTCCATTCTCCAGAGATTACGTTGTTAGAAAACACTTGCATCTTGGCTAACGTGTTTTCAATTTCTGGTTTTACATTGGTGTTGTTTACACGTATTTCTTTAGTCTGATTATCTCTTAATGCGGTATGTAATACAGCTCTATTCTCTGTAGCATTAATAATGTCTCCTGAGAAATATTTTTGAATGGCATCTTTTAGTTCAGATTCATTTGCTAATTCTATCAATAAATCTAACGTTTTTTGATTGATTCTGTTTTTTGAATAGTCAATAGAAAAATCGTCGAAAACAATTTTAAATTCGTCTTCTCTATTTGGGTGTAGCTTAAAAAACTCTTTTAAATGAATATCTTGTATCTCAGAATAATGTGTAGTTAATTTTTTCCAAGCTTTAGTTGTTGTTGGGTTGATGTTTTTTAAGGGCATTTTTTTAATCTTTAAATGTATTTGTTGTACTAGAGAGTGTTTTTAATTCTTGATACCCAGCTTCTTTTATATTGTCTAATTGCTTTTTTAAAGGATTTATATGAGCAATAAATCTTGGTCTTAAACTTTTCTTAAGAGGTTCTGCTGCTGGCAATTTTTGTTTAAAAGGATCTACTTGTTTTCCATGTTTCCAAAAACGATAGCATACATGTCTTCCTTCTGTACTACCAGTATGGCCAACCGAGCCAATGATATCTCCTTGCTTCACATATTGCCCACGCTTTACCTTTCTTTTTTGCATGTGCAAATACTGTGTAGAGTAAGTGTTGTTGTGCTTAATTTTCACATAATGACCATTTCCTCTTCTTGCATAAGCAGAAACAGAAACAGTACCACTTGCTGTAGCCATAATTGGTGTTCCTTCGTTTGCAGCAAAATCTGTACCTCTATGAGGTTTTATTTTATAGCCGTAATGTTTAATTCTTCGTTTTAGGTTGTATCTAGAAGAGATTCGGTTTTGATATTTAATAGGAGATTTTAAAAACTGACTACGAAGCATATCTCCGTCTTCATCATAAAATTCTATAATTCCTTTATTAGGATTTGGTATAAAACGATAGGCATATAAATCTTTTCCCTTGTGGTTAAAAACTGCTGCTTTTACTTTTCCGTATCCCACAAAAGTAGAATCATCTATAAACCTTTCTTCATAAATAAGTTTAAAATTATCTCCCTTTTGTAATTTGTAAAAATCCAACGTCCAAGCATAAATATCAGCAATCTTGTTTGTTAAGTTGGGGTTTAAATGTAGGCTATCCATTGTTACTGATAGGCTTGAGAATATTTTACCAGCGATTTCTTTTTCTACAACTTTTATTTTTTTTCTATAGTTGTAACCATGTACAATAGAGTCGTTAAATTCAACAATTGTTGCTATCGATTTATTGTGTTTGTAAATAAAAACTTGCGCTTTTTCAGTAGAATCTTTTGAGGCTAAAATAGTGTAGGGTTTTCCAGCTCTTACTCTTCTTACATCAAATGTGTCTTTTATTTTTCGTGCAATTTTATTGATTATCGGGTAATCGATATGATGTCTATCTAAAATAACTCCGAAGCTTTCTCCTTTTTTTATAGTGTCGTTAATTACAGTATAGTCGTTTAATTTATAACCATATTCGTAGATGATTTTTGGTTCTAACTTTACAATTATATCTCCAACCGTTTCGGGTTTATCCTCTTTACAAGAAGAAAACGCCAAAAACATTGATAATACAAATATTATTTTTTTCAAAAGAAGTTGATTTTATACTTGATTAAACGCAAAAATACAATTTAATCGTATATAATTTCAAAAGAATTTGCAAGTCCTTTATATGCTTCAAGTTCTGCCTTTAAAGAACCAACAGCAAGTGACGCCTTTAGTTTAATTGGAATCTTATTATCGTCTGCAGTAATCCAAATTGTAACACTTTCATTTTCTTTAAAAACCCGTCCCGCTTGTACTAAAGGTCTAAAACGATAAGTTTTGACTTTTCCAAATCGGGTTTTTAAAATTTCAATACCTAGAAAACGTAGCTTAAAAGGATATACTTGATAATCCATAAACATATCTAAAACTATTTCTTCTCCAGGTTTCATTGAGCTGACATCGTAATTTCTTAAATAATAAAACGAAGACATCATATCTTGTACATTACCAATAGGTATTATAGTATCTGTTTTATTCTTGAAATCGTGTACATGAGCTGTTTTAGTTTCGTAATTAAAACGAGTATTTCTATGTTTACTATGACCGCCTTCATTTATTTTCCTCTTGAATAAATAAGGTTTGCCGGTTTCAATATCTATATAAGATTGATAATCATCATTTACTTTAAAGAACCATTTAATAATTCCAGTAGTCCAGCCTTTCCCAGTAACATGAAAAACTTCTTTTCCGTTTAAAGTGTCTTTGTCTACTGCTAAGGTTGCGTTTCCTGCTTTTAAAAAACCACTATAGCTCATTTTAAAACGTAGCCATTCACCCTCTTTAAAAACCTGTTTTTTTTTCTGAGAAGAAATTGTGAGACTAAATAAAATTGTAAAAAATAGAAGGGTAATTTTTTTCATGTTTCCAAACTTATAAAAAATCAATGACAATATCTATTCCAAAAACAAAAAAGCCGCTTGAAATTTCAAGCAGCTTTTGTTAAATAAATCATATTTTTTAAAATGTCCCCCAATTTTTGAGTTCTTCTTCATTCCATAAATAGGGGAAAAAGATTCTTCGTTGGTATTTTGGATGCATGTATTTTCTCCAATTACTACCTCCGGTTGCTTCTAAATCTTTATCGCCGCCACCTAAGTATTTTCCTGCGGCATCATAATGAGCTAATACCCATTTTACATTTACAGTATAATCATAATGACGCATGGCTTTGATTAATTCTTCGTTTTTTTGAACCTCTTCTGGTAATTCTTGAAACTTTTTAGAAAGATTACATTCGTTATAATCTTCCATAAAGTCAATAAAATCTCCCATGTATTTTTCTTCAAATAAATTGATTAAGGTCGATTTTTTTCCTGTTTTGTGATCTTTCCCAGCTGCTTGCCAATATAAATGGTCGAATGCATTTCTAAAAGATGAATTTCTGTCAATGGTGTCTCTGAATCGAACATCAATTAAATTAATCAATTCTGTAGAGGCAAATTCTATCTTTCTGTATTGTGCACTTTGAAAACCACTTGCTGGAGCTAATGTGTTTCTAAATTTTAGATATTGCTCAACATCCATTCCTTCTCCCATTACATCAAAAGAGTTGCAAAGCATGTCGAAATATCGACTGATTCTCATCAAGTGTTTCGAGAATTTTTCTGCAGTTATAGCTTCTTTCGAAAGAGAAATTTGATCAATCTCCCATAAAATCATTTTAAACAACAACTCATTTACTTGATGATACATAATAAAAACCATTTCATCCTTTTCTGTTGTTCTTGGAATTTGTAAGCCTAATAATGCATCTGTTTGAATGTAATCCCAATATGTTATTGGAGTGCCATGAAGTAAGCCTTCTAACATGGTGTTTAAAGGAACACCTAGTTTATCATATTTTTCTTCTAATGCTTTTAAAATTTCGTCTTTATTCATTTTTATATTTTTATTCATAAAATTCACTTTTTGTAGATGTTTAAAAGTGAGCTTTATGAAAAGGGCGATTTAATATTTTTGAAACTCGAGTTCATTTTTGGATAAAAATTAGAACCAAGGGTTAAGATTTTGGTCTTGTCTCTTGGTTCTATTTGTCTTATGTTATAAAATTATAGTGTTCCTCTATTTGCTTGTTCTCTTTCGATTGATTCAAACAATGCTTTAAAGTTTCCAGCTCCAAATCCACGTGCACCCATTCTTTGGATGATTTCAAAAAACAACGTAGGTCTGTCTTCTAAAGGTTTGGTAAAGATTTGTAATAAATACCCTTCTTCATCTGCATCTATCATGATTGATAACTTTTGAAGCTCACCAATATCTTCTTTCATCATATCTCTATGTTCTCCTAATCGATTTGGGATATCATCGTAATATGCTTGTGGAGGTGGAGGCAAAAATTCTATTCCACGTGCTTTTAATTGACTTACCGTAGAAATAATATCATCAGTAGCAACAGCAATATGTTGTACTCCTGAGCCTTCATAGAAGTCTAAATATTCTTCAATTTGCGATTTTTTTGCAGCTTTTGCAGGTTCGTTAATTGGAAATTTAATACGACCATTTCCATTCGACATTACTTTGCTCATCAATGCCGAATATTCTGTGTGAATTTGCTTGTCATCAAAGGATAAGAAGTTTTCAAATCCCATTACATCTTCGTACCACTTTACCCAAACATCCATTTGATTCCAACCAACATTACCAACCATATGGTCAATGTATTTTAAACCAACTGAGGTTGGGTTGTAGTCAGATTCCCATTTTTGAAAACCTGGCATAAATGTTCCTTTGTAGTTTTTACGTTCAACAAACATATGTACCGTTTCTCCGTATGTATAGATTCCGGCTTTTACAATTTCACCATGTTCATCTGTTTCAACTATTGGCTCTAAATAAGATTTCGCACCTCTTTTAGTTGTTTCTTCATAGGCAGATCTTGCGTCGTCTACCCAAAGAGCAATTACTTTTACACCATCACCATGTTTTACAATATGGTCATTGATTGGTGATTTACTATTTAATGGAGTTGTTAATACTAATTTTATTTTGTCTTGAACTAGTACATAACTCACAGAATCTCTAGATCCTGTTTCTAACCCTTTGTATGCTAATGATTGAAAACCAAAAGCTGTTTTGTAGAAATGGGCAGCTTGCTTTGCATTACCAACATAAAATTCTACATAATCTGTACCTAATAACGGAAGGAAATCTTGTGCTCCCGCAAATATTTTTTCTAAACCGTAGTTTACTGATTTTACTTTTTTTGCCATCTTATTGATGTTTTATTGTCCTTATTTTTAGCCCTGATTGTAGCGGTACCCTTTTTGTTTTTACAAAAAGATATAGCGAAAAGCAGGAAATAGCTTCTAATTATTTTACTTTAATGAACGTTTGCTTCGACTATGCTCAGCAATCAATTTGTCTACTCTAACCAAGATTTGTAATAGTCCTCATCTGCAATTTTCATTGCTTCTTCTGTAACCTGTAAAGGCTTAAAAGTATCTACCATTACAGCCAATTCTTCAGTTTTTGTGTGACCAATACTTCTTTCTGTAGCTCCTGGGTGGGGACCATGTGGTATTCCGGCAGGATGCAATGAAATATGCCCTTGATCGATATCATTTCTGCTCATAAAATCTCCATCAACATAATACAAAACTTCGTCAGAGTCTATATTACTGTGATTGTATGGAGCAGGAATTGAATCTGGATGATAATCATACAAACGCGGAACGAAACTACAAATTACAAATGTGTTGGATTCAAAAGTTTGATGTACAGGCGGCGGTTGATGAATACGACCCGTTATCGGTTCAAAATCGTGGATAGAAAAAGCATATGGGAAGTTATATCCGTCGTATCCAACTACATCAAAAGGATGTGATGCATAGACCATTTCTATAATTTCACCTTGTTTTTTTACTTTGATTAAGAAATCTCCTAACTCATTATAAGTTTCTAATTCTTCAGGTCTCCTTAAATCACGTTCACAAAAAGGAGAGTGTTCTAATAATTGACCAAAATAGTTTCTATATCTTTTTGGTGTATATACTGGCGAGTAAGATTCAACAATAAAAAGTCTATTGTTTTCATCATCAAAATCTAATTTATAGATGATTCCACGAGGAATTACTAAATAATCTCCGTACTTGAAATCGATATTTCCGAGATGACTCCTTAGTTTTCCAGTTCCTTTGTGGATGAAAATGACTTCATCTGCATCTGTGTTTTTATAAAAATAATCTGTAGTAGGTTTTTTTGGTGCTGATAAAATAATATTACAGTCAGAATTTGTTAAGACTATTTTTCTGCTTTCTAAATAATCATCTTCTGGTTTAACTTGAAATCCTCTAAACCTGTAAGATTGAATGTTATTTGCTTTGGAAATTTTTGGAGCTACCGAATATTGTTTTCTAATTTCTTTGACCATTGTTGGTCTGTGCTCATGGTAACTGTTTGTAGACATTCCGTCAAATCCAATAGTTCCAAACAATTGTTCGTAATATAAACTGCCGTCTTCCTTGCGAAATTGTGTGTGTCGTTTTGGTGGGATTTTCCCTAATTTATGATAAAAAGGCATACTATCTAATGTATTAATTTGTTAATGAATTAATATAACAATGATAAATTGCTACATTTTATAATTGATTAATTATTACATTAAATCCCTATTCAGGATTTCTCTTAATTAAGAATTTTAATAAAATTAAAAGGTCTAACCAGTTCATAGTTAAGTACTTTTGTTGTGTGCTCAACAAATATACAAAAAGTAATAAACGTTTGTCTAAGATTCTGGAGCTAATTCTACTTCCAATCCATCCATTTCTGGAGTAATTTGTATTTGACAGCCTAAACGACTATTATCTTCTACATGAAAAGCTTCTGCTAACATCATATCTTCATCAATACCCATTTCTGGTAATTCGTGATCTGATTTTACATAACATTGGCAAGAAGCACACATGGCCATTCCGCCACAAATACCAATAGTCCCTTCTGGAGCTAATTCGTAAGAACGAACCACTTCCATCAAATTCATTGCCATATCAGTTGGAGCATCAACTTCGTGTAAAACGCCGTCTCTGTCTGTAATTTTTATTTTAACGTCTGGATTCATTATTCAATTTTCTTTACAACTGCTTTGGGAGCTTCTTTTCGTGTTCCATCAAAGCCATCAATACCACCAACGGTTGTATATTTCATCACATACTTTTTATCTGGAAAAATAAGTTTAAAAGCACTTTGACACATCAATGTTGCTTCATGAAATCCACATAAAATTAATTTCAGTTTCCCAGGATATGTGTTTACATCGCCAATTGCATAAATTCCAGGAATGTTAGTTTGATAATCTAAGGCATTATTTACTTTGATTGCATTCTTCTCAATTTCTAATCCCCAATTTGCAATAGGCCCTAATTTGGGTGATAAACCAAACAATGGAATAAAATGATCTGTTTCTAAAACGTACTCTTCTTCGTCTTTTTTAGAAATGACAACTCCAGTTACATGGTTTTCTCCTGTAATTCCTTTTATTTCTGCAGGAGTAATTAAGTTGACCTTTCCTTCGTTCTTTAATTCTTGCACTTTATCTACAGAATCTAAAGCACCTCTAAATTCGTTTCTTCTATGCACTAAAGTTACTGATTTTGCAACATCACTTAAAAAGATAGACCAATCTAAAGCAGAATCTCCACCACCAGCAATTACTACATTTTTATCACGATACAATTCGGGTTCACGAATCATATATTCAACGCCTTTATCTTCGAAGTTTGCAATATTTGGAATCGGTGGTTTTCTAGGTTCAAAACTTCCCAATCCTCCAGCAATAGCAACTACTGGAGCTTGATGTTTAGTCCCTTTATTTGTAGTTACAATAAAACTTCCGTCTTCTTGTTTGTCTATCGTTTCTGCACGTTCTCCTAAGGTGAAACCTGGTTCAAATTGCTTAATTTGTTCCGTCAATTTTCCTGTTAAATCTCCAGCTAAAATTTCTGGATATGCAGGGATATCGTAAATAGGTTTCTTTGGGTAAATTTCAGAACATTGTCCACCAGCTTGAGGCAGTGCATCAATAAGATGACATCTTAGTTTTAATAATCCCGCTTCAAAAACGGTAAATAACCCTGTTGGTCCAGCGCCAATAATTAATATATCTGTAGTAATCATTTCTTTTTTTAAATCGCGTAAAAATACTAGATGTAAAACGTATAAAAACTGACTTTTATCAGTTAGCCAATATTTATAACCTCCTCTATATGTGGAGCATATTTTCTAATGGTCGCTTCAACACCATTTTTTAATGTCATTTGATTCACTGAGCAACCAATACAAGCACCTTCTAATTGAACTTTTACGGTGTTTGCTTCTATTGATAAAAGTTTAATATTGCCGCCATCACTAATTAAAAAAGGACGAATTTCTTCTAATGCTTTTTCAACGTTGTTTTGTGTTTCTTGTGCTGTCATAACTTGTTTTATTTTGTGCTACAACCACTCATTGTTGTAATTCTTACAATTTCTGTTGGTGGTAAACTTTCGTTTCTTTTTATTAATTGAGATAACATCTCTTTAGTGACATTTTTAAATGCAGCTTCTAAAGGTGTACCATCTTGTAAAGCCACTGGGTGGCCAACATCTCCTGCTTCACGAATACTTTGCACTAAAGGAATTTCTCCTAAAAATGCTGTTTGTATGTCTTCTGCTAAATTTCTTGCGCCACCTTTTCCAAAGATATAATATTTATTATCAGGTAATTCTTCTGGAGTAAAATAGGCCATGTTTTCTATAATTCCTAAAACAGGTACGTTAATGCTTTCTTGTTGAAACATTGCAACTCCTTTTTTAGCATCTGCTAATGCAATATTTTGAGGTGTACTTACAATCATAGCCCCATTAATTGGTAAGGCTTGAACTATAGATAAATGTACATCTCCAGTTCCTGGAGGTAAATCAATTAATAAAAAATCTAATTCTCCCCAATCTCCATCAAAAATCAATTGATTTAAGGCTTTAGAAGCCATTGGCCCACGCCATATTACTGCTTGATCTGGATTTGTAAAGAATCCAAGTGATAATAACTTAACTCCGTAATTCTCTATTGGTTTCATTTTAGAACGACCATCAATAGTTACTGAAAGTGGTTTTTCTCTTTCTACATCAAACATTAAGTGCATAGAAGGACCATAAACATCAGCATCTAATACACCTACTTTAAAGCCCATTTTTGTTAATGAAATCGCTGTGTTTGCTGTAATCGTAGATTTTCCAACACCACCTTTTCCAGAAGCAACTGCAATGATATTTTTAATATTAGGAATCGCTTTTCCTTTTATTTCATTTGGGTTTTCCTTTTTAGGAACAACTGCTGTTACATTTACTTTTACAACAATGTCTTCGCTAACTTTTAATCTTAATGCATTAATAATTTCGCTTTCAACTCTTTTTTTAGCTTGTAAAGAAGGGTTGCTAATAGTAACATCTATTATTGTTTCGTTTCCAAACGTAACTACATTTTTGATGTTTTCATTTTCAACTAAACTTTTTCCTTCTCCGGGTGCAGTTATAGATTCTAATGCTTTGTATATATCTTGTTTTTTAAAACTCATTTTGAGGTTTTAATTAGGATTAATTCTAAACAGCAAATATATGATTTACAGTTCAGATAATAAAGAAGTTGTAGTTTGATTATTGATGGGTTGATAAAAGGAATTGATAGATGTATAATTATCTCCTAATTATGTGAAAAGCAAAAAAATCTACTGTAATTCTTCGCTCGGATTCCAAAACACTTTTTGAAAATCTTGAATTTGGTTGTCAACCACAACAATCCCTTCGCTTTCTAGTAATTGTTGCATCAAATTTGTGCCATCAAAATGTTGCTTTCCGGTCAACAACCCTTTTCGATTAACAACTCTGTGTGCAGGGACTTCTTCTTTCTGATTGCTTGAGTTATTCATTGCCCAACCAACCATTCTTGCAGAACGTGCAGCTCCTAAATATGTCGCAATTGCTCCATAGCTAGTAACTCTGCCGTATGGAATTAAACGAGCGACAGCATATGATTTTTCGAAGAAGTTATCTGATGATTTCATTCAGGTAAATTACACTATTTTAATCAAAGAGATCAAAGCCATAATTCCTGTAACTCCACCTAAAAAGAAATTTAGATATTTTGAAAATCGTGAAATTTTAGACTTAATTTTTTCTGCTAGTAATATATAATGGTATAGAATTAGAAAGGTACCAAAAGTAGAACCTAAAACAAAAAATGAAATACTTGTAATATTTAGTTCTAGAATACCATACATATTAAGTAGTGCGCCAATCCCGCAATAAAAAGGAACTGCAAACATGTTAATCATAGATAGTCCCATGCCGGTTAAAAAACCGCTTTTCACCAATTTTCTTGTAACTATTTCTTTTTGATCTTGAAAAGCTTTCCAAAAAAAGAAAATTGACAGAATAGAAAATATGATAATGGCTCCTATTTCAATAGTTTCTAAAATAGTTGGGTCTGCGTAAATTATTTTCAAAAAGAATAATGCAAAATATCCTTGAAATATTACGACCAAAGCAACTCCTCCCGAATAATAAAGAGCTGTATTTTTACTTTTCTCTATACTTATTTTTAAGGCGGTGATATTTAGCATGCTTGGTGTTATCATCCCTAAATAAGAAGTGATGAAACCAAAAAGCAATGTAAGAAAGAGCATTTGTTAGAATTATTAGTAATTAATTCTAAATTTAATAAAGGTAATTGGTTTTCCTTTTTCTAAATATTGCTTTTCGTAAAAAGTTTGTGTGCCAATAACTTCTTCTGGACTATAAGTGTTTTTGTAAACATCATGATTTGCATGTAGTATCTCATGTCCTTCACCATGCAATAACCCTAAAGTATAACCATGCATAAACTCACTATCAGTTTTTAAATTAACAGCACCGTTTTCTTTTAAAACATGGTGGTATTTTTTTAAAAATTCTGCATTTGTCATGCGATGCTTTGTGCGTTTGTATTTGATTTGTGGGTCTGGAAAAGTAATCCAAATTTCATCTACCTCATTTTCAGCGAAAATCTGATCGACTAATTCAATTTGAGTTCTAATAAAAGCAGCATTTGTAATGTCTTCTTCTAATGCCGTTTTAGCACCACGCCAAAAACGTGCACCTTTAATATCTATACCAATAAAATTTTTCTGAGGATCTTTTTGAGCTAAAGCAATAGTGTATTCTCCTTTTCCGCAACCTAGTTCTAAAACAATAGGATTATCGTTTTTAAAAAAAGTATTCCATTTTCCTTTAAGAGAGAAACCTTCTAAAATTTCTTCCCTTGTTGGTTGAATAACATTCGAAAACGTTTCATTTTCATTGAACCGTTTTAATTTGTTTTTGCTTCCCAAAGTAAAATGCTATTTTGAAGAATCTTCGATTCCTTCTTTCTTGAAGCGACGAGATTCTTTCATCCAATAAGCAAACAACACAAGTAAAACTGCCAAAAACATCCAGTTTACTCCATTAGAAATCCACCAACCGTAATCTGCATGTGCTAAAGAAGTACGGATCCACTCGAAAGGAGTCAATGCCCAACTAAAAAAATCTCCAATTAATCTAAAAATATTGCTTGCAATCATATCTTAAGTATCTTTACATTGCAAAAGTATAAAAACAAATCATGTTAGCCAATTTTTTCAGCAAATCTAAACCAATAAATTTTATACTAATAATTGTTCTCTTTTTAGGGTATTATATTATTGATCTTTTTTCGGGTTCAATTCGGCCTATTAACCTGGACAGAGTAGTACATGTGCTACTTGTTTTTGTTCTCTTTTTAGTGCTATTTTTCTTGTATAATTTTATTATCACAAAGAATAAATTAACTCATGATAATTCCTATGCTTTTTTACTTTTTGTGCTAAGTTTAGGAAGTATACAAGAAGTTGTTTTAGAATATAAATCTATAGGAATTTATATAGTGTTGTTTCTACTTTTAAGGAGGATTTATAGTTTAAGAACATTAAAATCTGCTTATGAAAAATTATTTGATAGTGGTTTTTGGCTAGGTGTTTTATTTTTATTCTCTCCCTATTACCTCTTATACTTAGTATTGATTTATCTTGCTGTCTTTTTGTTTTTTAAAGTTACTTTTAGAACAATATTGATTCCAATAATAGGATTAGTTACACCTGTATTTTTGTATTTCACTTATCTTTTTTGGTTTGATGATTTAATTACTTTTTATAAGTTGTTTGAAATTACAATTGTAACTGATTTTAGTTTTTATACAACAAGTTATTATTCCGTTTTCTTGACAATACTTGGCTTTTTCTCCTTATCATCGATTCTATTAATATCAAGAAATATATTTTCTGTAAGTAATAAATTTAAAAGAAGTTGGGTGCTTTTATTAGTTCATTTAGTAGTAGCAATTGCATTTATTGCATTGGTAAATGTTAAAAGCGGAATTGAATTGATTGCCGTTTTAATTCCTGCAACAATCATTATAGCAAATTGGTTGCAAACAGTAGAAAGGAAGCTAATAATAAATATTGTTTTACTGCTGTTTTTAGCCCTTTCTTTCGGGTTGCGATTTATAGTTTAGAACCAAAAGCTAAATCTCCAGCATCTCCTAATCCAGGAATTATATACCCTTTTTCATTTAATGTATCATCAATGGCAGCAATCCACAAATGTGTGTTTTCTGGGAAATGATTTCTAACAAATTCAATTCCTTCTGTTGATCCAATAATACACACCAAATGAATTTCTTTTGCAGTTCCGTGTTTTTTCATTCCTTCATACACAGCAACTAAAGATTGCCCCGTTGCTAACATAGGATCTGCCAATAATAGCGTTTTATTTTCTATACTTGGTGATGCAAAATACTCTACAACAATTTCAGATTTTGCGTTGTTCTTTGGATGGTGACGAAAGGCAGAAATAAAAGCATTTTCTGCGCCATCAAAATAATTTAGTAAACCTTGATGTAAAGGCAATCCTGCTCTTAGTATAGAACATAATACAACATCATTCTGTGGTAGTTGAATCTTTTTAGTCCCAAGTGGGGTTTCAACTTTCTTTTCAGAATAGGATAAATTCTTACTCAACTCATAGCCTAAAATCTCACCAATTCTTTCGATATTTCTTCTAAAACGAAGCGAATCTTTTTGAATGTTTACATCTCTAATTTCTGAAATGAATGTATTTAAAATAGAATTGGTTTCTTCTAAATGATGAATGATCATAGGTTATATTTTTAAGAATCTGAATTTAATACTTCTTCAATTTTTTTTATCACTGTTTCTGGCAAGATTGTCCTCATAACCTCTTCATACCCTTCATAAGATTTATTCCCGTAAATTGAGTAAGGAATATTTGGGTACTTTTCCAAATTAGGCAAGATACAATACTCTTTTGGTTGGTTAAATGGTGCAAACCCCGCAAAAGGATGTGTGCCGCCCCAAAGTGTAATTGTAGAAATGTGTTGCATTGCTGCAAAATGAGCATTCCCAGAATCCATTGCCAACATACAATCTAAATGTGCAATTAAGTTGAGTTCTTCTTTTAAATTGAGTTTTCCAGCAACAGAGGTACAGTTTGAGTTTTGCTGTTCTATCTCTGATAAGATTTCAATTTCGGTTTTTCCTCCGCCAAAAAGAAAAACAACATTCTTTTTTGAGAGCTCTAAAATCACTTGTTTCATTAAATCTAATGGATACATTTTTGGTTCAAATGCAGCAAATGGTGCAATACCAATCCATTTTTTTTCTTTTAAATTTGTGATCTTTAGAACCGATTCTAATAAAGCCAATTTTTCTTGTTTTGTTGGATTAGAAATATCTACTAAAAACCCTAGCTTTTCAAAAACATCTGCATACCGTTGATGTGAGGTTTTTAGTTGCTTAAATACTTTGTTTTCAGTTCTAGTTAAGGCCTTTTTTTCTGTTCTTCCTTTATCAATAACAGCAATAGAATTAGCAGAAAACTTAAAAAAAGAGCGTAAAATTTTAGATCGTAAAACATTGTGAACATCAGCAATATGAGTAATATTTAATTGCTTTAATTCTTTATATAATTTATGCAAACCTAAAACTCCTTTATGAGCGTTGTTTACATCGGCTTCATAAAAACGTACATTCGGGATATCATCAAACAATGGTTTTAAAAATGCCTTCGATAAAAAAGTGATTTTAACTGTTGGATGTTGGGCTACAAAAGCTCTAATAACTGGAACAGTCATAGCAACATCTCCCATTGCAGATAAACGAATTACTAAAATATGTGAATTTGGTTTCAAAAATTCTAAACTATTTATCTGTAAAAATAACTAATTATCTAGAAATAGTTCTGTTTTTTGAAGATTAGTATAAGTGATTTTACATTTTTTAGAAAGAAAAAATCCTTAAATAATTGCGTACCTTTGTCCCTTTATTTTAAAAAAGTATTGAATGATTCAATCAATGACAGGTTACGGGAAATCCGTATTGCAATTACCAACCAAAAAAGTAACTATAGAGATTAAAACTCTAAACAGTAAAAATTTAGATTTAAACGTTAGGATTCCTTCTTATTATAAAGAGAAAGAATTAACGGTTCGTAAAAAACTAGCTTCAGGTTTAGTTAGAGGAAAAATCGATTTTTCTATTTACGTAGAAATGACTGCAGATGAAACATCTACCGTTATTAATAAAACTGTTGTTAACGATTATATTCAACAATTAAAGAACGTCTTATTTACAGAAAATGATAGCGATGTTGAGTTGTTGAAAATGGCAATAAAAATGCCAGATGCTTTAAAAACAGAAAGAGAAGAGCTAGATGAGAATGAATGGCAATTGATAAACGATAGTATTGATATTGCTTTAAAAGAAACCATTCAATATAGAGTTGATGAAGCGGCTTCTTTAGAAGAAGATTTTAAATTAAGAATCTTAAATATTAGAAAGTACTTAGAAGAAGTACATGTGTTGGATGAAGAACGATTAAGCAATGTTAGAGAGCGTTTACAAAAAGCAATTGATGAGTTACAGGTAGATATCGATGCAAATCGTTTTGAGCAAGAATTGATTTATTATTTAGAGAAACTAGATATTAATGAAGAGAAAGTTCGTTTAGAAAATCACTTAGAGTATTTTTTGCAAGAGCTAGATAGTGCTGATTCTAATGGTAAAAAATTAGGGTTTATTGTTCAAGAAATTGGAAGAGAAGTAAACACTACTGGATCAAAAGCAAATTATGCTCCAATGCAAAAATCTGTAATTCAGATGAAAAATGAATTGGAAAAAATAAAAGAACAAATCTTAAACGTATTATAGATTGATGAAGAATTTTGAAGGAAAATTATTTGTTTTTTCTGCACCATCTGGTTCAGGTAAAACAACTATTGTACGTCATTTACTAGCTCAAGAAAAATTAAATTTAGAATTTTCTGTTTCTGCAACCTCTAGAGAAGCAAGAGGTTTTGAAGTAGATGGAACCGACTATTATTTTATTTCGTTAAAAGAGTTTAAAGAAAACATAAAAAGTGATGCTTTTTTAGAGTGGGAAGAAGTGTATAGAGATAATTTTTATGGAACTTTAAAGACAGAAATAGATCGTATTTGGGCACAAGGAAAACATGTGATTTTTGATATTGATGTTGTTGGAGGGTTGCGTATAAAAAAGAAATTTCCAGACCAAACACTATCGGTTTTTGTAAAGCCACCAAGCGTAGATGAATTAAAGATCCGTCTAAAAAAGCGTAAAACTGAAAGTGACGAAAAAATAAATATGCGAATTGCAAAAGCTTCTGTAGAGTTAGCAACAGCCCCTCAGTTTGATGTAGTTATTAAAAACTACGATTTAGAAGTTGCTTTAAAGGAGGCTGAAGATTTGGTTGCTGATTATTTAGGGCTAAATTAAAGAATAGAATAGTTAAAGTTTTAAGAATTTAAAATAATTTTTTTCTTAACTCTTGTTTCTCAAAGCCAAAAAAAATATGAGTAAAATCGGTTTATATTTCGGGACGTTTAATCCTATCCATATTGGGCATTTAATTATTGCTAATCATATGGTAGAAAACTCAGGCTTAGATGAAATTTGGCTGGTGGTAACACCTCATAATCCTTTTAAGAAAAAAAGTTCCTTATTAGATAATTACCAGAGAATTCAGTTGGTGCATTTAGCAACAGAAAAATATGATAAGATAAAGCCATCTGATATTGAGTTTAATTTACCACAACCAAATTATACAGTACATACATTAGCGCATATTTCAGAAAAATATCCAACTCATGATTTTAGTCTAATTATGGGAGAAGACAATTTGAAAAGTTTTCATAAATGGAAAAATTATGAAACTATTTTAGACCATCATCACATTTATGTGTATCCAAGAGTTTCTGAAGGGACAATAGAAACACGCTTTGATAAGCATCCAAAAATTCACAAAACAGATTCGCCAATTATAGAAATTTCATCTACTCATATCCGAAACGGAATTAAAGAGCAAAAAAATGTAGCTCCAATGCTTTCAGAAGCTGTTTGGAACTATATAGATATGATGAATTTTTATAGAAAATAGTTTCCCTTTTATTTCGTTGTATATTTGTAACAATCAGAAAATAATTCCGTGGCAAAAAGCAAAAAAAAGAGCAAATTCAGACAGAAAATAACCAATAAGTTTAGATTGGTTGTGTTAAATGAAGACACTTTTGAAGAAAAGTTGTCTTTTAAATTAACCATCTTAAACATCTTTGTATTAGGTGGTGTTTTCTCTATCATATTAGTTGCCTTAACCACTGTGTTAATTGCATATACACCAATTAGAGAATACATTCCTGGTTATGCCTCTACGCAATTAAAAAAAGACGCTTCTGAATTAATTTACGAAGCAGATTCATTAAAAAATAGATTAAGAGTCCTAGAAAATTACACCAAAGCGCTTATTCCAATATTATCTGGAAAACAACCAATTTCTGAGGTAGATTTCGATTCTTTAAAAATCAATGCATCAATAATAACATATGAAGGAAAAAAATTAGATGCCTCAAAATCAGATTCACTGTTTAGAGAAAAAGTAGATAGTAAAGACCGCTTTCCGTTATTTGATAAAGCAGAAAATAAAATTGACATTGTTTTCTTTGCGCCAATTACAGGCGCCATTACGCAGCAATTTAATAGTACAGATAAACATTTTGCTATTGATATCGTTGCCGCAACTGGTACGCCAGTGAAAACAATAGAAGATGGACGTGTAATTTTTTCTGAATGGACAGCAGAAACAGGATATGTGTTAATTATTGAACATGGTACAGGTTTTATCTCTGTTTACAAGCACAATGGAGCCTTATTAAAACAGCAAGGCGATTTTGTAAAGTCTGGAGAAGCAATTGCAACAGTTGGTTCTACAGGAGAGTTAACTACAGGGCCGCATTTACATTTCGAGTTATGGTATAACGGATATCCAGTAAATCCAACAAATTATATAGATTTCAAATAATGAGCGTAAAATCTGTATTTGCAATTCCATTTGCTAAACAAGTCACAAAACGAGTTTATAAATGGGCAAATAATCCACATAAAACACAAGACAAAGTTTTTAAAAAATTAATTACAAAAGCTAAAGACACTGCTTTTGGGAAAGATCATAATTTCTCTTCGATTAAAAACTATGAAGATTTTAAAAACAACGTAAAAGTTCAGGATTACGAAGGTTTAAGGCCTTATGTAGATAGAATTGTGGCTGGAGAAGAAGATGTGCTTTGGAAAGGAAAACCGTTGTATTTTGCAAAAACCTCTGGGACTACTTCTGGGGCAAAATACATTCCGATTACCAAAGACTCTATGCCAACTCATATTAAAGCTGCACGGAATGCATTGTTGTTTTATATGGCAGAAAAAAACGATGCTAGTTTTGTAAATGGAAAAATGATTTTCTTACAAGGAAGTCCGATTTTGGAAAATAAAAATGGGGTTAATTTGGGTAGATTAAGTGGGATTGTAGCGCATTATGTGCCTCAATACTTACTGAAAAACAGACTGCCAAGCTGGGAAACCAATTGTATTGAAGATTGGGACACAAAAGTAAATGCAGTGGTAGAAGAAACTGTGAATGAAGACATGACGTTAATTAGCGGAATTCCTTCTTGGGTGCAAATGTATTTTGAAAAGCTCATCGAGAAGACAGGAAAACCGATTAAAGATGTTTTTCCGAATTTTAATTTCTTTGTCTATGGAGGCGTTAATTTTGAACCTTATAAAAACAAGTTCGAAAGTTTAATAGGAAAGAAGATAGATTATGTAGAATTGTATCCAGCTTCTGAAGGGTTTATTGCTTATCAAGATTCGCAAACAGAACCAGGCATGTTATTGCAATTAAACTCAGGGATCTTTTATGAGTTTATTCCTGCTAAAGAATTTTATAACGAAAATCCGACAAGAATTTCTGTAAAAGATGTGGAATTAGGCGTTAATTATGTCATCATCTTAAACACAAATGCTGGTCTTTGGGGTTATAATATTGGAGATACAGTTGAGTTTACTTCTTTGCTGCCATATCGTATCAAAGTAACAGGTAGAATTAAACATTTTATCTCTGCTTTTGGGGAACATGTAATTGGTAAAGAAGTAGAAAAAGCATTGAATGATTCTATAAAAGAAACTGGAATAAACATTAGTGAGTTTACAGTTGCGCCACAGGTAAATCCGGCAAGTGGATTGCCGTATCATGAGTGGTTTATAGAGTTTGAAAATGAGCCTGAAAATATGGAAGAGTTTGCTGCTAAAGTAGATGCTTCTATGCAAGAACAGAATATTTATTATCTCGATTTGATTGTAGGAAAAATTCTACGTCCATTAGTAATTAGAAAAGTGAAAAAAGGCGGATTCCACGAATACATGAAATCGATTGGTAAGTTTGGAGGGCAAAATAAGATTCCGCAATTATCAGACAATCGTAAAATTGCTGATGTATTGCAGAACTTTTTAAAAGCATAAAACGAATTGTCAGTTCGAGTGAAATTCTTTTTTTAAGGGTTTTGTATCGAGAACAATTAGAATTTATCGACATGATTTTTTATTCTTGACTCCACTCGGGTTGACAAAAATCATTCGTCCAGACGTTAAAATAGAAGCACATGAAAATCATAGCAACCAATTTAGGAGAAAAGAAAGAAGTAATTTGGAAAGGAAAACCAATGACTACTGGGATTTTTAAAGACTCTGTAAATCACCCTGTTTTTTTAGGTGTAACTGATGTTATGGGAGATGTAGTTTATGATCGAAAACACCATGGTGGAATTGACCAAGCTGTGTATGCATATTCTGTAAAGCATTATGATTATTTCAAAGAATTTCATCCAGAATTAGATTGGCAATTGGGCATGTTTGGAGAAAACTTAACCCTAGATGATTTAGACGAAACCAGCATTCGTGTTGGTGATACTTTTAAAGTAGGAGAAACAATATTAGAAGTAACTAAACCAAGACAGCCATGTAAAACCTTAGGTGTGCGTTTTAATGATATGAAAATTGTAAAACAATTCTGGAATAGTTCTTTTTCTGGAGTTTATTTTAAAGTATTGCAAACAGGTTTTGTAAAAACTGGTGACGTTTTTGAGCAAACAAAATCATGTCCAGAAAACCCAACGATTGCTGAGATTTTTGCTAAGAAAAAGGATACAAGGAAATTTAAAAAAGCATAAAAACCCAAGTAATTATTGTTGTTTGCTATTTTTTTCCGCATCAATATCAGTCCTTTTCCCAAGTTGCCACATTAAAATTCCGCCAGTAGCAAACATCCAAATTGCATAGGATGCAGTGGGAATTCCCATTTCTATATTGTTTAATATAGTTGTTGCAATTACTAAGGCTAATGTCCCATTTTGAATTCCACTCTCAATGGTAATTGAAATAGCACTTTTTAAATTCAGCTTAAATAGTTTTGCTGTTAAATAACCCAATCCCATGGTTATGATGTTTAAGAGTAAAGTTGCTAATCCAACTTCTTTCATCGCTCTGCCAATAATTTCAAAATTGGCAGCAATCACCGCTAAAAAAACCAATATAAAAATAACTGTAGAAGCAATACGCATCGGCCTTTCCATTCGTATAGCAAAAGCTGTTTTGTGTTTACGAATCAGCATTCCAAGAGTAATAGGAATTACGGTAATGACCATTATTTGTAGTATGGTAGCAAGTATTGGCAATTCAATCGTGACATTTGTACCTGTGTTAAAATAATCTAAAGCATACGACAAAATAAAAGGAATGGTTAGTATACTTAACATACTAGCAATTGCAGTTAAGGTAACTGATAAAGCAATATTCCCTTTACTAACTTGAGTAATTAAGTTACTTGTTGGTCCGCCTGGACAAGAAGCTAAAATCATTAATCCAACTGCCATAATTGGACTTAAATCAAAAGCAATCGCCAATGAAAAACCAATAATTGGTAAAAAGATAAGCTGATTGGTAAGTCCAACTAATATCGCTTTTGGGTATTTAATAATTCTAGTAAAATCAGCTAGAATTAATGTCATTCCCATACCTAGCATAATAATACCTAGAGAAATTGGTAAAAACACTTTACTTATAAGTTCAGCTATATCCATAGGTTATTTTAATGTTTTTCTAAAGGTATAAAAAAACCAAAGCATTTATGCTTCGGTTTTTAGTTTATATAAAAGAATCATCTTATTTCTTAGCTAGTAAATCTCTAATTTCAGCTAATAATTCTTCTTGACTTGGTCCAGCTGGTGGAGCAGGCGCTGCAGCTTCTTCTTTTTTCTTTGTTGCATTAATTCCTTTAATAATCATAAACATTACAAATGCTACAATTATAAAGTCAAGAACATTGGTTAAAAAGTTGCCGTATAAAAGTGCAACTTCTCCAGTTACTTTTCCGGCAGTATCAGCAACGCCATCTTTTACAACCCATTTTAAATCTTTAAAATCTCCTGCGCCAAGTAGACCAATTAAAGGAGAAACAATTCCTCCTGTAAAAGAAGTTACCACTTGTTTAAAGGCAGCACCCATTACAAAACCAACTGCAATGTCTATCAGGTTACCTTTCATGGCAAAATCCTTAAATTCTTTTAACATTCCCATTTTCACTTGTTTTTAAAAGTTAATAGAATCCGAATTTAAGAAAATTTCAACACTTTATCAATCTTTTCACACGCTGCGAAATAGCGGTTAAAATTTCATAGGAAATGGTTTCAGAGTTCTCTGCCATTTCGTTAATCATCTCTTGAGAGTTAAAGATGATCACTTCGTCTCCTTCATTACAATTAATAGTAGTTATATCAACCATAATCATATCCATGCAAACATTGCCTATAATTGCTGCTTTTTGATTGTTTACTAAAATGGAGTAGTTTTTGTTGCCTAGTTTTCTAGAAATGCCATCTGCATGACCAATAGGAATTGTGGCCGTTTTGGTCAGTTTATTTGCTGTAAAAGCTCTGTTGTAACCCACAGATTCTCCAGGTTCAATAGTATGAATTTGAGAAATGATAGATTTTAGTGAAACTACATTTTTTAATTGCTGAGTTTCTTTTTCGTCGTTTCCAAAACCATATAAGCCAATTCCCAATCGCACCATATCAAACTGTGCTTGTGGATAATTAATAATTCCAGAAGTATTTAAAGCATGTACATCTGGTTTGTAGTCTAAATGCGTGTAAAATTGCTTTACGATATTTCCAAAATTAGTAATCTGGTTGTTTGTGAACTCTTTTTCTGCTAGATCATCACTTGCTGCTAAATGAGAAAATAATGAGGCTAATTTTATATGATTAGATGCTTTTAATTCTGATATAATTTTTGGAATATCAGTATGGTAAAAACCAATTCTATTTAAACCGGTATTAAATTTTATATGGATAGGGTAATTCAGCAAAACTTTTGAATTTGCCAATGCTAAAAAAGCATTAAAAACCTTGAAACTGTATAAGTTTGGTTCTAGTTGATGTTTAATAATCAACTCTAAATTCTGAATCTGAGGATGTAAAACTAAAATTGGGTTTTTAATTCCTGCTTCTCGCAAGGCAATTCCCTCATCGGTATATGCAACTGCAAAATAATCAACATCATTTCCTAAGAATTTGGCTATTTCTGTAGCTTCACTTCCATAACCAAAAGCCTTTACAACAACTAGCGTCTTCGTGTCAGCTTCTAGTTTTTGTTTAAAGTATTGAAGGTTGTGCTTTAATGCATTTCCGTTAATCTCCAAGACTGTAACATGGTTATTCATAGTTTATGCTGATCTTTATTCAGTGTCTTTTGAACTTGCTTCAGTATTTTTAGCTGCTACAAATTTTTCTTGTTGTAATTGCAATGCTTTATAATAAGCGGCTCTACTTAAAGGTTCATACTCTTCAACTTCACCCAATAAAACCAAGTCGTCATTTTGTGCTTTTCTAAAACTATAATGGGCTAAATTTCCTGTATGTGTACAAACTGCATGTACTTTAGTTACATATTCTGCTGTTGCCATTAAAGCGGGCATTGGTCCAAAAGGTTTTCCTTTAAAGTCCATATCTAAACCTGCAACAATAACACGAATTCCTCTATTTGCTAAATCATTACAAACAGTAATAATTTCATCATCAAAAAACTGTGCTTCGTCAATACCAACAACATCTACATCACTTGTCAATAATCTAATATTTGCAGCTGCAGGAACTGGCGTAGAACGAATACGATTGTCGTTATGAGAAACCACTTCTTCGTCATCATAACGAGTGTCTACTGCAGGTTTAAAAATTTCGACACGTTGTTTAGCAAACTGTGCACGTTTTAATCTGCGAATCAATTCTTCTGTTTTACCAGAAAACATTGAGCCACAAATAACTTCTATCCAACCAAATTGTTCTGTATGATTTACCGTATTTTCGAGAAACATTTTGTAATTTTATGCTTGAAATATGATTATAATTGTATTTTACTTCAAGTCATACAAATTTATTAAAAAAATGATGCCAAGCGTCAATTAATTTATCAACTT